>Ga0247843_1006241_pt1 | contig 15733 bp, 14 predicted proteins | sample LaCruzMarch2017__FD_192420 | JGI IMG/M metagenome (GOLD analysis project Ga0247843, IMG submission 192420) | Freshwater microbial communities from meromictic Lake La Cruz, Castile-La Mancha, Spain - LaCruzMarch2017_8m | ecosystem: Environmental > Aquatic > Freshwater > Lake | place: Spain... | reverse complement strand
AAAGGAAAAAAAAAGAGGGTTCTACATAGAGAAGATGGTGCTGCCATTGAATCAAAAACAGAAAAAAAATATTTTATAAAGGGAGAGGAAATTTTTAACAAAAAAATTTGAAAATTAGAGCAAAAAAAAATAAAAAATATTTATGTTTATTTAAATAACAAAATGGCAAAGTCACATAAAACTTCAAGAACTTATATTCGTGGATATACCCGCGCTGATGGCGTAAAAGTAAAAGGACATTATTCTCATCCCAAAGGTCGTTCTTCTCGTAAACACTCTCGCTCTTCTTCACATAAATCTTCTCGTAAGTGCAGTCCTCCTAAATCTCAATATGTTAGATCTTTCAAACGTTCCAATGGCAAACGCGTAAAAGGTCACTGTTCTCGTCCTCGTGGAAAGTCTGTAAAATGCAGTCCTCCTAAGAGTTTGTATGTCCGTTCTTTCAAGCGTTCCAATGGTAAACGCGTAAAGGGTCACTGCTCTCGTCCTCGTGGAGGAAAACAATCTCGTAAAGCAAGTCCTGTTTCTTCTGATAATAAACCCTTCATTTCTAAATCTCTTTTATCTCAATCTTCTCGTCCTTCCTCTCGTCAACGATCTCCTTCTTGTTCTTCTTTTTCAGACAAGGATTCTTGTGTTAACTCACTTGATAAATCAGGTTTGAGAAGATGTAGATATAACATGACTTCAAATGTTTGTGAGCAACTTCCTAAAAACTTGAGACAGCGCGCTACTTTCCAAGTTGGTGGAGGTGTAGTTGGGCAACAACAACAAGGTTATGTTGGTTATTCTGCTAAACCTGGTAAACTTTCTGCTGATAGATTGCAACCTTACCAAGGCAATGCTTTCTTCTTGTAATTTAATTATCAATATTATTTCAACTTTTTTAAGTTAACTAAGTTTTATAAAAAAATATTTATAAAACTTTTTATTTCATTTTTTATATACTACCTTACCTTTTAATACTCTCTCTTGTCAAACTCTGGAAATTGTTTTTCAAATTGATATATCACACCTCCAGTCTCTCTATAAACACTCTCTCGTGTTTTTAAATGCTGCTCAAAAGATGAAAAAGAATCTTTCATATCAACTACAATAGGGATTGTATCATCTCTTCTAAATACACGACCAAGATATTGTAAAAATAAATTTTCCACATCGGCAGCAACAATAAGCATATCAAGTTTAGGATGATCAAAACCAACACCTCCTTTAGAACATGTAACAAGTAAAATACGTGCAGAAGAGTCGAATGATTTATCCGTGCCTGTAAATACATCAACTTCTTCTGTTTTCTTTAACTCTTCATAAAGGACTTGAGCGTGTGCAACACGCTTACATAAGATTAGAATGTTTCTTGATGAAAAATATCTTGCAATTTTACAAATCTTATTATTTCTATCTGTATTTTCACATTGTTGTTTTAAGATATCATTCCAATCAAGTTTGCCATTATCCATTTCACGAGGAATTGGTTTGAATTTTGTCTTGTAAATATAAATACTGTATAATCTATTAAGACTTTTATGAACTATCTTATCACCAAAGTAGTGATGTAATACAACTTGCAATCCATCTTCTCGATAAGGTGTAGCAGAAAGTCCAATACAGAACTTTGGTCTTACAAACATCATAGAAGTTACCAAGTTTTGTGTGCAAATAGTATGACACTCATCAATAATTAAAACACTAACAGAGTCGAAATCGTCTAAACTTCTTTTTTGAACATTTTGTAAATTCACCACATAAAATTGAACATCTTTTTGAATTTTACTTGTTGCTGTAACTATCTGACACTTCCCTGTTGTAAATTTCTCAATAGAGTGTTTCCATTGTTCCATTAGAACAACACGATGACAACAAATAAGAACCCTTCCTCCATTTTTACTTATAAGATCACTGGCAAGTTTAATTGCAAAAATTGTTTTACCAAATCCACAATAAAGAGATAGCAACACACATCTCTGTTCTTTCAAAATATTTTCAACAGAAGGAAGAATATTTTTCTGTCGTTGTAATAAATCTCCTGTAAACTGTACTTGCATAGAAGGAAAGTCGTCGTCATTAGGAATAATATTAAATGTTTTCTTTGCATAATAAAAAGGTAGAATAACTTGATCATCGCATAATTCAAACATAATTACATTTGTTGTTATGGGTGACATACGACTCATTTTACGAACAGTAAGATCACTCATGATTTTTTGAATGGTTTGCTTGCGTGATTCGGAAAGGGTATATTCAGTTGTCATTTTATAAATGTTTTCTTAACAACTATTTATAAGATATATTAAACATATTAAAGAAATATCAGAAAATCATTTTTTTTTTCAATATATTTTCAGTATTTATGCATAACTTGTTGAACACCACAAAAATCATATTTAATAGGTTTAGAATCATCAAATAAGTTTTTATTTTTTGCAGATTGAATTAGATATTTGAAAATGTCTGTAAACTCTTCTCCATGAGAATCCTTATAAGTTGATGTCAAAACATGCGCCAGTTCATGCATAGTTATATAAATAAGTGTATTGTAGTCGTAATACTCACCATCGCGATTTTTCAAACATATAAACATTTTCTTTTTATTCTCTGTAAAGGAATCATTCGCACCGAGAATAGTCACATTCAAATCTCTGTATGGTGGGTATATTTCAAGAAGATCGTTTTCAAGTTTTACAAGCATAGGATCATAATAAACTTTCAAACCATCTTTAAGAGAAACATGAGCAATATAACAAAATAAAATTGTAATTAACACTACAAGAATTAGGTCTTCCATTTTTGTACAATAAAAATTACATTTTTTATTTTTTTTTTCTTTTCTCTTTTATAAAATAAATAAAATGTCCCAATCAACTAATGTTTTACTTGGCCTTGGATTGAGTATCTTCGCTGTTGCTGCTGTAATCGGACTCACTCAAAATACACAAAATAAAAAGGAAAATTATATTGTAACTACTGACACTCGTAACGGTGTCGTATCTTTCCCTTCTTTCACTGCAAAGATAGATCCTCGTTCTGCTCCTGCTGTTAATTCTGGTATTGTAAGAAATGCTAATAACGCTCTTGGTTTCCAAGCTGCTCCTCAAGATTCTGCTAACTACTCAGTCACTGACATGATTGATCTTGGAGGTTGTGCTAAACTTAAGGATTTGCCTCCTTTCCCCAGAGGTGGTTATGATAACAATGATCTCCTTGCTGTAAGACAAGCTTTTGCTGAAACCACTTCTAAAGATGCTCGTGATGAAGTAAAGCAAATTAACGCTAAACTTGCTCGTTTTGCTACTTATCAAGCTTCATCTTCTGCTGAAAACATGTTGCCTGATACCCCCATCACTGTTGAAATTGATCCTTCCAAGGATTATATCTATCAACGTTCTTTGAACATGCAAATTCGTTCTATGCCTCGTGGAACTCAAGATCACTTTAGAGGTGATGTGCAAATTGTCAACCCCGCTGGTAACTCTACTGTCCACGCCACTTTCAATGATGGTCAAGGTTCTCAAGGAGTTAATGGTGTCAATTTCGCTTCTCGTTTCGGTAACACCACTGCTAATCTTACTCAAGGTTACTTCTCTAACTTCAATGATATTCAACAATCTCACGAAAGAAATGCTACCCTCTTGCAATCTCGCGCTCAATTCTCTCGTGATCAAGCTCTTACTTCTGAAGTTGCTAACATCAGTCCTCAAGGTGACTATCTCAGCATGGCTACCATTGAAGATATCCTTGGTTAAATATTATTACAAAACAAAAATAATCACATTTTGTTATTTATTATTAAAAAAATAACAAAATTATACTATACCTTTTTACCTCATTTTCTAATTATTCAAATACTCATCTAAATCATCCTCGTCGTCTGTAGCATCTCTTTTTATATTAAGAGATTCTTCATACTCATCCATGTCATCATCTGTGTCATCTCTGTTAATAACAATCGACTCTTCATTGTCATCATTATCATATAACTCTTGATGAGAATTATGCTGTTCAATATTGTCATCTTTATCATCATCTTTATCGTCATCTTTATCTTCATCTTTATCGTCATCTTTATCATCATATTCCTCTTTCTTCTCGACTTCAAGAGCAGATTTCTCACGATACCCTACAAACTTACCATCTTTTGTTAGAGCATCTTTCCATCTCAACAATAAGTCTTCTTTCAATTCATTTTTAGTTGGAACTTTAAGATTAGGGAAAGAGTCTCTAAACCAGTGTTTGAACACTTCATAAATTAGAGGAACAGTAAGAACAGCATCCTTATCAGTAGGGTCGAAAACATACTTCTCACGAACAAACTGAAAGAAGATATCGTTGTTCTCACGATAAATAAGAGTTGCCTTCATGACAGTATCAGGATCAGGTTCACGAATTTTAAGACTTTGTAATCTTTTATACTCCTGTGTAAGCATCCACATAAAAGGATATTTCATATAGTTTAATTTTTCACTCATGTTTTCATCACGAGGGAATACTTTCTTTTGAATTTGTTCTTCAAATGTTTTAGGAACTTCACAAGCGTTCTTGGGAAAACGAGATTCAAATTCTAATACTCTAATACGATTCCATGTAGCAGGATCATCACAAGGAAGACGAGGAAGTTTGTTACACACAAGAACGAGTTTAAACATGGGTTTTACTTCCTTACCTTCCTTATATAAACCTCTTACATACATACTATCATTACCAGTCAATTCTTTCAACATACCAATGTTAATAACATCTTTATTATCAGGTTCTTGCAAAACTGCAAATCTTACACCAATCATTCTTTCCAACTCTGGAGTAGCACCAGATGACTGAGTTCTCTTTCCTGTAATAAGTGATGTAGGAAGTTTAATTGCATATTGTCCAAATGCCAACTCTTTTAACTCAATTGTAATGGATTTACCATTATCACCTACACCTGTCATGACAACAAAAGTCTTTGTAAAATTACCACCTTGTAACTCTTCTGCAGATTTTTTAATAAAGAAATCTCTTAAGCGCTTATCAGGGAAGATTTTCAATAAAAACTCATTCACCTCTGCTATCTCAGAGTCATCTTCATTAAACTCTCTATAATCGTATTTAGTAGTCATTGCAATATAATCTTCAGGTTTACCAGGTCTGAAGCGACCCTCTTTTAAGTCATATACACCATTTTCGAAACCGATAAGGTAAACATTCTTATCAAGACGATTTAAAAATTCTTCATCATAAAAAACTTCTTCACATTCCTTCATAACCTGACTTTTGAAAGGTGCTGCTTTTAAGTTGCAAATAATTTTTCTTATATTTTTTCTTACTTTCTCTGCCTCTTCTTCATTATTGTCTTCATCAAGTTCTTCAATAATCTTCTTTTGTAATTTTCTATAATCTTCTACAAGTTCTGTGCTAATAAGTGAACGTAGTTTAATACCACATTCAGTTTGTGTCCATCTACCTGTAATATCAGAATATTCATACCATAATTTCTTTGAAAGATTAGCGCACACAAACTTATTTCCATACTTTGCATATAACATTTTTGCAATATCATGATGTCCACCATTAAGACTATCTTTGATAAATTTTTTTGTGCGACGAGTTTTTAATTTTTCATACTCATCAGGATTATCTTGACGAGCATAAAAATCAAGTGTTCCAAGAGTAAACTTCCTCTCATTGGACATACAGTGTTTCCACTTATAAACACATTCGGTTTCTGAAAAATTCTCTCGAGCAGTTTGCGAAGAAAACTCAATCCACAAATCAAGTGCTTCATTACAACCTTCTCCTATATTATAAAGAACAAAACCAATCTCCATCCAAGAATCATAGGAATCTGCTCGTGTAGTAGAGATCATAGATAGGTATTCACTTGCAAGACGTAAGTCTTCCTCAATCTTCTCTTGTGATCTTTCTGCATTCTCAAAGTGACTTGCACGCACAATATCCTTTTTAGCAACACATTCTAACTCTCTATTTAATTGATAGATTGAGCGATATTGAGGATCGATTGATAAAATACGAGGAAGGTAATATTCATAGTTGTTATCCATTTGAACAATACCACCATCAATGTCGTAAATATGATATCCGTCGAGCGCTTCTTTTAACTCAATCTTTTCAAGACGAGAATTATAAATAGTTGTTAATAAGTAGGGAAATTGAGAAGGATCTTTACGAGAACCGTATAACAACCAGTTTTTAGAAAGATATCCTTTATCAATGATTTTGTCTTTTTCAGTAACTTGATGAATTTCAGAAAATACATTATCTTGTTTCAATCTTTCTGTAATACGAGGAATAAGATGAACAGCGTGATCTTGAATTTTAATCCACAAACGAGGATAATGAATATGAAATCCAGCACCTTTTACTTTTGTTCCTACTTTCACAGGATGAGGTTTTTCCAATACAAATGCAACAAGATCTTTTTCTTTTAAGTTTTTAATAGTAGATTTCAAAACCTTGTTATATGATGCAATCACAGATTTAACATCATTTTGAGTATAGACTCGACGACTTAAATCTGTTTTGCCATCATATTCAAAAGTGATATCAGCGTCTATGAGAATAGGAAGACAATCGTCTCTTTTCTTCTCTGCAACACCTGAACAAAATTTTGTTTTTTCCTTATTAAAAAGAGCGCAATACAAATCCATAAACTCCTCAAACTTCTCACCTTCGATCATGAATTTACCAGTTGGTTGAAACATGGAAGAGTGTGAATAGAACTTGAGTGAGTCAGACTTGAAGTCTTGTAAAAAGTTAAATAACTCGATGTTCATGGTTTTGATGTATCTTTCAAAAATATAAAAATGTTTTTTTAAAATTAACTACGTTCAATTCTTTTCCCAAAAAAGAAATTCAATTTTTGCAATATTTTTTTAAAACGGTTTATTATAAATTTACTATAAAATTTATAATATATATTTTCTTTTTTTTAAAAAAACAAATAAATCTGGTGCACCAAGGTAACAATCAAAAGTATAGGGAGTATACCAAAATAATTAACCTTTGCACGATCAAGATCTATACCGATGTTGAAAAAATATTTAAATAGAGGGTATGATTTTTTATTAATTTCCTCTCTTTGATCCTTAAGAGATTCTTTATTTTCAGTTGAATTCTCATCTTGATATATTTTTCTATCAATAGATCTTGCCATGTCAGATAATTTCTTAAGACGAATTGCTAATATTACACTAACAATAACTACCACAACAAGAAGAATTTCAATAATACTGAAACGAGATTGTAAGTTCAACATTTTATTGTAAGTTATAAAAAAAAAAAATTAAATTTTTCTCAACACATCCATCATTTTATCAATTTCGTTTTTCCACTGATACTTTTGAGAAATCTCTTTAACCTTATTTGCATGCTTATTGTAAAGGGATCTTGCAGTATAATACTTCAACATCTTATCAGCGACATCTTCAGGATCAATTACTTCTCCTCTCTCCATATCTGTATTGTAACAAACAATTTTAGGAACACAAAGCAAACTATTTTCTTCATTGAAGAAATCCATTAATCCTCCCACACGAGAAAGAATTTGCGGTCTTCCAAATGACGCGTGCTCATAATTACATAACCCAAATCCTTCTCCATCACATGTATTGAGTCCTACATCACTCATAGCATAAATACAATTAATATCTTCATCAGAAAGATGCTTGTCATTGCAAATAAATTGAGAATAATTATTAATGCCATGCTTTTCCAATTCATACGTCCATATTCTATATAAATTTTTATTGTTTCTGTCAATCACGGCAGGAAAATAGAGGAATGCATTTCTCGATCCTGTCTTTTTCAAAAATTTTACAAATGCTTGAATAGAAATATCCAATCGTTTTTTATTAGCATATCTATTCAAATTTACAAAAATAAATGAGTCTGATGGAAATCCCAGTCGTTTTTTACTTTCAGAAACATTTTCTAAATATTTTTCTGTATTCAGTTCAATGCCATGACGAACAACACCGGATCTCTTTTCAAGAGTATTTCTTTCATCATTTCTAAAGTAACTCAAATAATTTTGTCTCCAGTAATCTGTAAAGCAAAATACATGTGAAGTATTCTCTGCGATATATTTAATGGTTTCTGTATCATGAAAGGTGTGAACTTGATCAAGATATGCAACAATTTTGAAATTTAAATTAATATTTTTTGCAATCTGATTCTTTCTAGCAATTTCTAAATTCATAATATACTTTTTAATTACTTCCGCATCATTATAAATCATGACAATATCAGGATTGTTAATGATTACAAATTGGGCGAGGGAGTTTGATCCAAATCCGAAATCCTCTTTATCAGAAGAGTAAACATCCCATATGTTTACATTTTTAGGAAGGTCAAGACGAATATTATCATTTACATCAGTAAACTTCTGTATACCAAATATTGTCAAGTGGATATCAGAATGATTTTCAAGTTGTTTAGCAATATTATACACAACACGAGAGTAACCAGTAGTTTGTGATGGGTGAGTTCCGATAAGCAAGATTCTTGTCATTTTCATATAAATATTAATACAATGATTAAAATAAAAGGAAATCTCATTTAAATTACTTTTGCAATTTAAATATAAATTGATTTTATAAAATATCTGAATATGTTTTTTATTCAGAAACAATAAAAGGGAAAAATGAGTAAGCGAAAAGTATCAGAAGCGTTGAAAAAACTTGTTGCAGGTAGACAAAAATACAAATGTGCAAATAAAATTAATTCACACGTTGTAAAAAATTATAATTGTCCTCTTTGGGAAAATAAAGAACGACAAGGATCATTTGGAGAAGAAGGATATCAAATTGATCATATTATTGAGCACAGTATAAGTAAAAATGATACACAAGAGAACTTACAAGCGTTATGTCTCTCTTGTCATTCAGTAAAAACTAGACGTTTTATGATTCAAACTGAGGATAAAATAGTTAGTGAACAATCTGACAGTAAACAAAGTGAAAAAGTATACGAGATTGAAACTTTACTTGATAAGCGCAAAAAGAAAAATAAGACAGAGTATCTTGTAAAATGGAAAGGTTATAAGTTTTCAGAATCTACTTGGGAACCAAAGGATAATATTTGTGCTCCTCATATAATTAAAAACTTTGAAAAGGAATATAAAATTTTTAAAAAGGTAAAGTAAATTGATTTTTTTTATTTATAATTCTTATCTTCATTATTATTTATGAGAATTATAAATATTTAGTTTTGAAAATGGATACAGATAAAAATACTGTGCTTGGAGAATCTATACTTCCATCATTTACACAATTATCAGATCAAACAATTAATAAACCAGAAGAACAACAAATGAAAGAAGAAAAATACAAGAAATCATGTTGTGAGTCGTGTTGCGAAACATTTTGTGATTGTTTTGGAAAAACTATGGAATGTTGTTTACCTTGTGCATTATGTTGCTTTTTACTTGACAGATAAGTTATATTATTATCATTTTATACATGTTTTATACTTGTATAACTTCAAATTTATTACTTATTAAATCTGAATAATCTACATCATCATTCAGAACACGACTTGGAAAATAAACTTTATTATCTTGTAAATCAGAGTGTGTCATCTTGTTTAACCAACCACCCCACCATGAGTATGTTGAGTTGGCACATATTCCACCATATTTACAAAGTTGCATTATCCATAATCCTACAACCTCGTTTGACTCTATAAACTCAAGACTATTTTCATTTTTTAAACTGTTGAACGTCTCATTATTTTTACACCATTCTAAATCATTCGACAATACATAAAAAAAAATATCAGGATACTGTTTACGCATTTTTGAAATTGCAGTAGGGTAATAATAATCAAACAAATTTAAGTCATAATTTTTCAATACTAAAAAATCACCTCTTCTTACATGAATAAAACAACCTCTGCTTAATTGTGGGTAAAAGTTATCGAGTTGTTTTTTAATGTATTCTGAGCAACTAAATCTCTTGTATAAGTCTTTGTCATAATCTTGAAAATACTTTTCTGACTGATAACAACCGAGGAGTAATAAGATATCTTCGTTTGTCATTGGAGGAATATTATCAAATTTACAAAAAAGTTTATCGTTATATCTATTTACATTATTATATTGTGTAATACTATTAAATGGTATATCAGAAAAAAATATGTGTGTATAATCAGTTCGTGAGTGAATTGTAAAGTGATGATAAAACTCTTGTAAAAATGTTAGTCGTTTATTATGTTTTTTTGCATAGGCGTATGCTGCAGAGAAAATAAATAGACGATTTGCTAATCCAAAATCGTGATGAAAGTTAATAGAAACACTCATTTTATGATATATAAAATTATATTTTTTATAATTTTATACGATTTTATATACTTTTATAAAATTAATGTAAATTCTCTAATAAAAAGTATAACATATCTTCATACTTTTTTACAATACGACTCCAACTGAATGTTAAACCATATTCTCTAACTTCATTTCTGTGAGCAATACTATACTCTCTATTCTTTTTAATTTCTGACTCTACATAATCCAAATCTCCCATACGATTTTCTGGAATCACTGTAATAAATTCTTTAGATAAATCGAGATTGGCAGTGGAAAACTGTGATACCACAACTCCTAATCCAGCAATAAGTGCCTCCTTAACAACAAGTGGATCTGCCTCTCCATCTGACAACAATACAAGATTGCCATAATGAGTGAGATTATTATAAAGATAATCTTTACTCCACTCGCCTAAATAGTTTATATAAGGATTAAATCTGTTATCTGCAATGTTGCCAGCGTAATACAAATCTTTTATGGACTGGAAGAAACATTGACGTTTTCTATAATCAATCTTGGCAAGATAAATAGAGCGTTCAGGATACTCAGGATTCTCTGTAAATTTAAACAACTCTTCATTTGCTCCATTAGGAGTTATAATAATTTTATTATCAGGTACTTGAAACTGTTTGAAAACATCTTTAATACTTGGAGATAAGACAAAGTTGTAAACGTTTGACAATCTTGTTTGCTTAATACCGGAAATAAATGTTTGTAAATAAGACCCCCATCTATGCAATTGATCAAGATAACCAAAATGCGATGTGCAACCGACAAGTCGAGTATGTTTATATATTTGTTCACATACTTGAAATAAGTTATCATACTGCACATGAACAATATCTGGTTTTAAACTTTCAACTTGTTTTATAATTTCATTTTCATCAGGAGTGTTAATGATTGAAACTCTGTGTCCAAGTTTTTCAAGATTCTGAGCATAATCCCAAATGAGAATCTCTACTGCTCCCCATCCAGTAGGAGGAATTGGCATAATTCCAGGACCGATGATTGCAATATGTAACTTATCCTTCTTTTGAATGATGACCGACCAACCAATATGAAAGTAAAACCAATCACAATATGACATATAATAAGGAATTTGTGGATGAACAAGATCAAATAATTCGGGATTTTGTAAAACTTCAAAAGCGAAAAGAGACTGATCCTTACCCTTAAACAAATTATTTTTATCAAATGCTTCAATAGTGTGTTCATGAATTTCACAAAATTTATTTACAAGATGCTGAGGTAATGAAAACATTGTTCCACCAATACGATTAACATAACGGAATCTCTCATCATAGTTTTCATAAATATTTTCTCTATCTTGTTTTGTAAAAGGAACAATTTGTAACATCTGAATTTTTGCATGATTTAATTTTTCAGTATGGGGAAACGTTTTCTGAAAGTATTTCATCATACTCTCATCACGAAAACAACCAATGTCACACCATACAAACATATTACTTTTAAAAATATTATCGGATAATGCTCTTTTAACGAAGAATGGTTTTTCGTTCCAAACTTTATAGAGATTTTCAGAATGTCCAACCAACTTTTCATGATCAACCAACTCATCTTTTTTGTAATCCCATTTGGAAGTTGTAAAGTCAGAAATTTCAAGGATTCGATATTTTCTTGTAGATGTTTCAGGATAGTTTTTACATAACCATTCAGAAGATTTGTTATCTGTAAAGATTATCATGTTACATTCTAGTTGCATAAATGTTTTAATCCACTGATGATATTGTTCGATACTTTTTTTTGAAGGTATTTCATAGTAAGCAGTTACAAGAGTTGTCATTTTTATAATATAATTTACAATAAATTATATTATAAAGGATATAATTTTAAAATAACATTATACTTTATATAAAATATGTCCGTCACATTAGCAACTTGTTTTTTTGATATTAACAGAGAACATAAAGGTGATGGTAGATCTATTACAGAATATTTTGAATGGATTAAAAAAACTCTCACATTAAATGCAAATTTATTTATCGTCACTGAAAAGAAATTTGAAGATTTCTTTAATCAACACAGAAATCACGATAGAACCTTTTTGAAAATCGTTGACTTTACTGATTTGCACTATTACAAATACCTACAAAAAATGAATGAAATTATTGCAATGGAAGATTATAAAAAACGTATAAGACACCCTGATAGAGTTGAGTGTAAATTGTCTGAATATAATATTATACAATATTCCAAATTTCATGTTCTTGATATGGCAATTAATGAGAATCCTTTTAAAAGTGAGTATTTCTTCTGGATAGACGCTGGTATTTCTCGTTTTTTTCTAGATGTTGATATAACAAAACCTTATCCTGGATCAAATTTTATGCAGATACTTCAAAATGGTAGAACCTTTAAAAATAAGTTTTTTATTCAGTCTCGTGCAGATTTAGAATATTATCCTATAGATGATAATTTTATATGGGATTCATCTAATTTATTATCAGGTGGAATGTTTGGAGGATCTAAAGAATCTATTGAGAAAGTGGCAAATAAAGTAGAAGAACAATTTAAGTTAATTCTCGAGAATAATTGTGTAAATAATGAACAGATAGCACTTGCTACGACTTGGAAAAAGTATCCAGACTTATTTTGTCTTATAAGAAACACAACAAATCAACATTTAATTATTTTCAAATACCTTTCTGAATAAAGTTAAATTTATTTCATAAACTTATTTATTTCAGAAGGTGATATAATCTCAATACTCCTTATTGTATCATTATCATTCCAAACGGTTTGAAGAATACAAGCGTTAAAATGCAGTGAATCTTTCTTACTCATATTAATATTTTTAAAATAAATTCGTGGAATATCTACAATACATCTATCCGCTAACCTATAAAGTTGAACTGTTGTATTATTATTATTCTTTATCTTATCACATTTTACAAAACTGCTATCAAAAATTTTTGATGTTATATGATCTGTATTTTCAATATTAGGTTTAGCATAATAAAACTTAAAAATATTATCACAAGAATGAATACGAATTAAACCAGTGTGAAGAGGAAATGTTATGCGCTGTGTTCCAGTAGTTATAGCAATTCTTGTGGGTTCACTAATAAAATACTTGAACATTTTTAATTTAATTTTAATTTTATTTGTCTTTAGAATAAATTTATGTGTGATTCCAAATATAAAATTGAATTGGAAACCCTTCAACAAATGAAAAAATATGTATTCGAAGAAAAAGAAGAGATATGTGTCATATTTAATAAAGTTGAAGTTCTCGGTGAAAAGATACTATCACTAAATGTAAATTCTCTTTCAAGAGGTAAAGCAAAAAGCGAAAGAGAAAGAGCAATGTGTAATTATAAAGAAGGGTTTCATCATGATTATTTATTTCATTCACATCCTATTCTTTCAATGTCCTATCCAAGCATGGAAGACATTAAAAAAGTGCTAAAATCTAAAACTATAATGGTAAGTGCTGTTGCTACAAGATGGGGTCTTTACACTATTAAACCTACTTCACAATCTCGTAAGATAGCACATAAATGGGATGAGAAAGCACACGAATATTTTTCTAAAGAAATTCGTAATCTTATCGATCTGATTGGAATAATGGAAAATAATATAGGCTATAAAAATGGTAATTTGAGATTTACAACAAGTAATGAAGAAGTTGAATTGCAAAAAATCATATCATCATTAAATAAACTAACTCGTCTTGAGATTCAATTTTGTTCATGGACTTCATTAAATCTTCCTATATATCCTATCAATACATTATAATCTTTTTATCATTTTTGTGTTAATTTATAAAAACTAACACAAAATATAACTTACCTTATTCATACTAATTACAACTCCTTTTGTAACTCTTCCAATTCACGTCTCCATAAATCTTTCTCTGACAACTTACTATATATTTCTAATTCCTTCTCACATTTTTCAATCTCCTTCTGTAACTCTTCAATCTTTGTCTTGGTCATCTGTCTCATCTGCATTGTCAACAGATATTCAAACTTTCCTTCCTTTCTATCATACTTTCTCCTCTCCATCTCAACAAGAACATCATCCTCATCCAAATCATTGATAACAAGTTTTTTATTTACAACTTCAGTCACAAACTTTTCCTTATTTCTCAAATATTTTAAATTTGTTTTCATATTATTTATCACACCTGCTCTTCTTATCTTATACAATTCATATCTCTCCTGACAAAAGTATTGCAAAATCTCATCCACATTCTTGTATTTCTTCAACCCATCCTTCTTATCAAATAAAACCATATTATTTGTTGAAAATGTATCTTCTAACCCCAACTTATTCATCAACATGTTTTCATCAAAGTTCTCATCATTTTTCAACTCGTCACTTATCTTTACTGTAAAATTTATTTCATTCTCACTGGACTGATCATTTATACTTGTCAATACACCTTCCTCTTTTAATGTCTCAAGACTCTCCTTGTATTTTGAAATACTCATATTCTTTTTACCAAGTGGAATTTCACTGATAACATACTCCTTATCCTTTTTGTGTTTACATACTCCTCTTGTTTTAACACGAGTTCCTTCTTCTTCTATCACACCTTTGAAATTATTGTAATAAGGTTTTATCTTTGGAAATTCATCCTCATCTTTTTTATTTATCCAACATTGAATCCATGTTATTAATTCACGAACATTATAAGCGCAAACATGACTACTCCATCCAGTTCCAATACCTGCATTTCCGTTAATAAGAATTACAGGAACTATAGGAATATAATAACGTTTCTCAATCACATCACCATCTTCTACAATGTTTTCAAGAAACTCATCATCTTCTTCTCGAAACATCAATCTTGTTAACTTATCAAGTTTTGTAAAAATATATCTTCCATTGGCAGCATCATCACCATTCTCGTATCTCTCTCCAAACTGTCCATCATTAAAAAGAATAGGAATGTTATTACTACCCACAAAGCGTTGTGCCATCTTTGTAATCGTCTCATACAAGTTTTGCTCTCCATGATGATAGTTGGTCTGCTCAGCAATATAACCAGCAAATTGTGCAACTTTCAAAGACTTTGACTTATACGATAACCCCTTTTTAATTGCACTATAAAGAACTTTTCTTTGAGACTCTTTCAACCCATCTAAAATATTTGGAATAGATCGCTTACAATCCTCAATAGAAAAGTTAATCAACTCATTGTTCAAAAAATCTTTTATATCAAGTTGACTATCAGTGCTTGGATTAACATTATCGCTATTATATTCTGCAATCCACTCCTTGCGATAATCCGTAAAGTCTTTTGAAAAGATTTTATTAATCTGCTCTTCCGACTCTTTCGATTCACATTTAACATGCACAAGACGTTTACCAAAGTCGTTTTTCACATCATCGTTATTAGATGTTCCTAATCCTTTGAAATAACGAATATTTATTGTTTTAGGTTTCTTTTCTTGTATATACTTTTGC
>Ga0247843_1006240_pt1 | contig 15734 bp, 15 predicted proteins | sample LaCruzMarch2017__FD_192420 | JGI IMG/M metagenome (GOLD analysis project Ga0247843, IMG submission 192420) | Freshwater microbial communities from meromictic Lake La Cruz, Castile-La Mancha, Spain - LaCruzMarch2017_8m | ecosystem: Environmental > Aquatic > Freshwater > Lake | place: Spain... | reverse complement strand
GCTCCATTTTTCACCATTAGGGTCCATTAGCAATGGATGATGATAAAATGTAGCGGTTCTAAATCCATCGAATCCTAGCTGGTCTGCCAGCCAAAGTTGCACCGCTGTGGACGACCGCAAATCCTCTCCGCGAACAACAAGGTCGATTCCAAAATGGTGATCGTCACACACCGATGCAATGTGATAGGCTGGAATTCCATCTCTTCGCCTCACCACAGGGTCGTGCGGCATATCACCTTCCGTAAATTGGACCTCACCACGGCCAAACTCGTTATAGCTCAGTTCGATTTGGGATGGAATGCGGATACGCCATGCTACATCTTTCGTGTCAAGTGACAATCGCCCCAAGCGGCAGGTGTGCTCATTATCCATTGGACTTTTCAATCGCGCTAAGTCGCTGCGCGAACACACACAAGCGTAGAGCAAACCCTGTTCGCGAAGCGCTTGCAATGCCGCCTCATAAAGATGCAAGCGATTGTGCTGCGTCCATTCGCTATCCAATTCAGCACTGTTTTTTGGCCCTTGATTCCATGCGATTCCAAGCCACTGCAATGTGTCGAATACATCGGCAATATATTCTGGACGCTTGCGGTCGTTGTCGAGGTCGTCAATACGGAGCAAGATGGAAGCTCCATAAATTTTTGCCAATGCGGCCGTTAGAACAAAGGCATACGCATTGCCTTCGTGCAAAAAACCACTTGGTGTAGGAGCAATTCGAGTTTGTCGAAATGCACGGTTCATTCCTGAAAGTACACCCGTTTCACGCGGCTCGAAATGCCTGTGAGTATTTCATACGAGATAGTTTCGGCATTGCGCGCAAATTCCTCGATAGGATACCCTTCTCCGAAAATAATCACTTCATCGCCTTCATTGCACGGAATATCGGTCACATCTACCATTATCATATCCATACACACACTGCCAATGATAGGCGCAGGTTCGCCATTTACCAAAATATGTCCTTTGCGATTGCCATGTTTGCGGCTAAGCCCATCTGCATACCCAACAGGAATGGTGGCTGTAACCATTGGAGCAAGCACATGTTCCAAGCGGCCATAGCCAACCGTGTCGCCTGCTTGCAAATGATGGAGCTGCGTAATGGTACTTTTTAAGGTGCTCACGTTGCACAGCAAATGCGAAATAGGACTATCGGGAGCCACGCCATATAACCCAATTCCTAGGCGCACCATATCGAATTGCGCTTCAGGAAAGCGCAAAATGCCAAACGAATTGCAGATATGTCGGGGCACTGTTTTGCCCAAATGCTGCATAATAATGCTGCTCATTCGGTCTAACGCGGCTATCTGCTGCCGTGAAAAAGTATCCTCACTTGGACTATCGCTGGCTGCTAGGTGCGAAAATATGGAGGCTACCTCTATGCCGCGATTGTTACTAAGACGAACGCACAATTCATTCAAATCGCGCTCATGAAATCCCAACCGATTCATACCCGTGTTTAGCTTCACATGCACACGCACCGGCTTTGTGGGCATTCCTCCACGGCCCAACACAGATTCAAGCGCGCGAAGGGCTCGCATGCTGTAAATCTCTGGTTCCAAATCATAGCGAATCATAGCGTCAAACGTGTGCTCTTCTGGACTCATTACCATTATAGGCAGGGTAATTCCAGCTTTACGCAATTCGATGCCTTCATCGGCATAGGCTACTGCCAAATAATGCACACGGTGAAATTGAAGTACCCGCGCAATTTCAAAACTACCACTGCCATATCCAGAAGCTTTCACCATGGCCATGAGCTTGGTTTCGGGCTTTAGCAACGAGCGGATAAGATTGAGATTATGTACAATGGCCCCAAGGTCAATTTCTAAAACGGTTTGATGCGTTTTCTGCTGCAAAACTTGTCCAATGGCTTCGAAACCAAATGGCCTTGCCCCTTTCAACAGAATGGCTTCATCCTGAAAAATGAGGTTCGGAAGCGCGTTCAGAAATGCATCCGTATTGGGAAAAAAGCTTGCATCCGATTGAAAAAGACCCGACTGCGCAGAAATGTGAGGACCTATTCCAATAATGCGGTGCACCTGTTTTTGTTGAAGCAACGCTGCGACTTCAGCATAAAGTTCGCTGTCCGTTCTTCCTGTTTGCAGAATATCGGATAGAATCAACGTTCGCTTTGGATGCTGGTGTTGCTGCTCCAGAAAATCGAGCGCTATGGAAATAGACTGTAAATCGGAATTGTAAGTGTCGTTGATTACCGAACAATTATTCAAGCCTTGCTTCAATTCGAGACGCATTGCCACTGGCGTGAGCAGCAACATCCGCTCGGCAATACGCGCATCGTCCATGCCGCTCAGGAGCAAAAAAGCCCAGCAATGAATAGCATTTTCGATAGATGCCTCGTCTGTAAAAGGTATACTAATCCGAATAAATCGGTGCTGAAAGATGGCTTGAATGGAGGTTTGCCCCTCGCGTTTTTCAATACGTCCAATCTGCAAATCGGCCGAAGATTTTCTGCTCCATGTGAACATTCTTGGGCGTTTCACAAAAACGTAATGCGCCAATTCTTCCTCAATAATCAGATAATCCTTGCAGTAGATTACGGTTTCGCAATGCTGAAACAGGTCGAGCTTTTCGTGCGCTTTTTGCTTCAAACTCGTGAAGTTCTCATCGTGTGCGTGGCCTAGATTGGTAAAAATTCCAATTGTTGGGTGAATAATGCGCTCCAACCGAATCATTTCTCCAGGTTCTGAAATTCCTGCTTCAAAAAGCGCAAGGCCATGTTCTGGCCCGAGTTTCCACACAGAAAGCGGAACACCTACTTGAGAATTATAGCTTTTGGGGCTGCGCACGATATTTACATCGGGCGAAAGCAGCTGATAAAGCCATTCTTTCACTATCGTTTTTCCATTGCTGCCGGTTATACCAACTACCGGAGTAGTGGCCGCATTTCGCTTGGTGGCTGCCACTTGCTGCAGGGCAATCAGCGTATCATCTACCGAAAAGAAAACCGCATCAGAGAATTGGTTGACTAAATACGTGCCATTGACAACAAATGCTCGAACCCCTTTGGCATACACCTCTGCTAAAAACCGATGTCCATCGTGCCGGTCGCCTGCAATGGCAAAAAACAACGCTTGTGATGGAACAACAATTTTGCGGCTATCAATAGCCAATTCGGTCACTACACCATCCTGAAATTCGAACGGAACATGCGCTTTAAGCACAAGGGCAATTTCGCGAAGTGTAGTCATCTCAACCTATCATTGATGCGAATCGTAAATGGTAAGAGAAAGTACTGGACGGCCATATTCTGTGCTGGCATCCATCATGGTAAACTCTACCATCTCACCTTCGGCATTCACACTTTTCCAAACTTCAAAATCGCCTTGGCCTTCTTGTCGGGCATACTTATTATCAAATGACGTGCGTATTTCTTCCGCCATTTGTTCCAAATCTACCTCCTCCAAAAAGAACCAATCTGCTTGTATGGTATGGAGCGTGTCCTCCTCAAATTCGTAGCTCACTTGTAGCACGCAGGTATCGGTGCCAATGTTATACATCACCTGATTTGGAATGCTGAACACCACACTATCAATCGGTTCACGTTTCAGCACCACGTCCATAGCATCTCCAATAGAAATGCCTCTAAAATGGCCAAGTGGGACACTATGCGAAGTGGTTGGCCCTTCGCTATTCACCTCTTCATTGCTGCACGAAATGAAGAGCAAAACAATTGTGCTTAAAAGAATAAGTTGTCCTTTCATCGCTCTAAAATCTCGTCTTCCTCTAGCAATTCTTCTCCTCTAAAACGCAAAAGAATTTGGGCCACTGCTACTACATCGCGTTTGCAATAGCGCTCAATGCGGTCAATGTCGTTTTCTACGTAATAGACACGTGCCACATCCTTGCCTTCTATATCTGTTTTTGGGGTAGGAATGTCCAATACGTGGGTGAGCAACTTTAGCGATGTAAAGCTCTTACGGTCGCCAAATTTCCATAATTCCATGGTGTCCAAATGGCGCACTTCCCAAGGTTTTTTGCCTGTTAAATCAAGGATTTTAGGAATCTGAATTCCGTTGATCACCATTCTTCGGGCAATGTAGGGAAAATCGAATTCCTTGCCATTGTGAGCGCAAAGCAAATGGTCTACACGGCCAAAGTGACGAGTTACCATTTGGCTAAATTCTTTCAGGAGAGCAGTTTCATCATGACCAAAATAGGAATGCACCCGAAACTCGCGTTTACCGCCTTCTAGCGCATGAAATGCGCCTACTGATATGCAAATTATTTTTCCGAATTCGGCAAAAATACCTGCACGCTCATAGATTTCTTCCTCCGTCAAATTCTCAGCGGCTAATCTATCTGCTTTAATATCCCAAAGCGCACGAGTGGTTTCGTCTAGCGCAGCATAGGTAGGCGAAATGGGTACCGTTTCGATATCGAGAAATAGAATTTTGCTGAGATTGAGCTGATTCAGCATGGCTCAACGGATTAGAATTCCGGGCAAGTTGACTAGTGGAACTTCAATCAGATTTTCATTTGCAACACTACCGGGCACAAAAATGAATTTGCGGTCGTAAATCTCACCATCCAAATAGAATGTGAGGAAGTATTGGTTGTTTAACCCAAATACTTCGGGCACAATGCGCTCTACTTTATGCACCGAATGAGCATCCAATCCATCAAAATAATGCCGCAATTCGGAGGTAGCCACTTTCTCGCCATCCAATTCTCCGTAGCCTTTAGACGAAACAATAATATCCTTTAAGGCTTGGTCTTTTTGGTTGATGAGATACACGCCCCAATCGGCATCGAAGCCTTCTGTTTCCCGCACAATAGCCATAGATACATCAACCACTTTGGGAATGCGAATGTCTTTCTTCATGGTGTTTCTACAGCACGCGAAGCTACTGAAAATGGGTGCGCGATGCGCTTATCTGCGCTGATGCTCGTTAAAACCGCCAAAATCATTGCAGAAAAGGCGCCATTATTTGCCTTGAGGAAACCACAATCTGTGAATGATGCAATTTGTTGCCGCATAAATGTAAAACGGCTGCGATTTGGCTGCTTGACCTTTGCTGAGTGAAAATTCATTCACCTTTAAACCAATAAAATGAAAGCATTTACGAATAGAATTACCAATGGACTAGCCATTTGTGCAGTCTTTATATCTGTAGCAATAACGGGATGTTCTGAAGATGAAGTGGTGGTAAATAGCACGACTTATGACCTTAAAGTAGTAGATCAATTGGGCGTTTCGGGTACCGTAACTTTTACTGAAACTAGCAGCGATATTACTACGATAGTTATTGATATGAATGGAGGTGGTTCTGAAACTCATCCTGCACATATTCATGTAAACGCTGCAGTAGAAGGTGGCACAGTTGCGCTTTCGCTGAATCCAGTAGTTAATGGTCGCAGCTCTACAGAAGTTTATAAGCTTGACAACAACGCAGCAATTAGCTATGCTCAACTTGTGGGTTTTGATGGCTACTTGAATGTGCATCAAAGCAGCAGCGATATGAACACTATTATTGGTCAAACTGATATAGGAGGCAATGCGTTAACTTCAAACAGCAAAGTATATCAGTTGCCAGAATTTGGTGTTTCAGGAGTTTCAGGAACAGCAAAGTTTGCTCAACGTAAAAACGGTACCACATTGGTAACTATTACGCTTAATGGCACTATTGCCGATGGTATTCACCCTGCTGTAATTCACATTGGTTCTGTAGCTACGGTAGGCGGTGGTCCAGCTGTGAAAACGCTTAACCCAGTAGACGGTACTACGGGAATGAGCTATTCAAACCTAAAAGCACTTGACGATAGCACTCCAATTTCTTACGACCAAATCCTTGTGTATGATGGTTATCTTGCCATTCATCAATCGGCTTTGTTGATGGAAGTGGTGCTATGCCAAGGAAACATTGGCAGCAACTAGTCTGAAAGAAGTTTAATCTAATCTTTACCAAAAGCATCTCTGTTGAAAAACAGGGGTGCTTTTTTGTTTTTGGAAAACAACGGTTTATTAGAGAAACGGCAATTTCAACCATGGAATTGCGAATTTTACGCACTATTGTATACTGACGGGTGTCATAATTTTAAACGAAAAAAGTCAGCTTTGGCATTAGAAATCTAACCTTAGTTTTGTGCCGTGCAGAAAATATTGGGCATATTCTTGGGAACAGCGATGCTGCTTCAGCTTTTGGGCACCACATTGATAGTGGCCGACTTTGAGTTGCGCAGAGCCGAGATTACTGAGATGTTCTGCATCAACAAGGCTAAACCAGAATTGAAGTGCAATGGCCAATGTCATCTTATGAAGCGCGTGGCCGAACAGTCGGAACAGGAGTCGAACGCTGCAATTGCCAATGTGGAGCCAATGCACCCCGCGATACTAAACACCTCTGGAGTTGCTTTGGTATTTGCCGCACAAAATGCGGTATTGCATAATGATTACTATACGAATGGGCTGCTTTCTGGCCGTTCGTTGGCGGTGTTTCATCCCCCTCAGGTTTAGATTGGACAAATCGTGTTTTGGGTCGTCCTGTAGTGGGTCACGGCCTGCTTTTTCATTTCCAATCTTAAAAAACTTACCAATGAACTTTTCATTCAAACCCCTCATGATGGGGCTATTAGTGCTGCTTACAACTTTTACTGCTTGCGAAGAAGATGAACATCCACATGATGACACGCTTCCAAACACCGAAAACCTCACGCTTATTGCATCTGGCTATACCAATGAGGGTAGCATGCTGGTGAAACTTTGGGCCGAAGGTGCCTTAGAAGCCAAATACACCAACTTCTTTGTGGAAGTGCGTGACTCTGCAACTTCTGAGTTAATTAATGATGCACATGTGGAACTTATGCCAATGATGGATATGGGCATGATGCAACACGCAGCACCTTATGAGAATCCTGCCAGTGCTGACGCTGTAGAAGGTCTTTTTCCATGTGCTGTAGTGTTTCAAATGCCAGGAGAGATGGGATGGGAGTTAACCATCCACGTTCACAACCATCACAGCGGTGGCGAGGGAGATGTGACCTTTCCGTTATCTGTAGCTACTCCAAACGTGGCTCGCACTTCGGTGGTAACTGCTAGCAATGGTACGGATATGTATGTGATTTCCTACGTTCAACCTAGCGCGCCACAAGTAGGTATGAATACTATGGAAATGACGGTACACAAGAAAGAATCGATGATGTCTTTTCCTGGTGTTACAGACCTTTCTGTAGTGATGGAGCCATCTATGCCATCAATGGGTCACGGTTCTCCAAATAATGTGAATCCTACGCATACTGCTAATGGGCATTATGTTGGTCAAGTGAATTTCACGATGACTGGAGAGTGGCTTATAGACCTTACGCTGCTTAACGGTGCCGACACGGTAGTGTCATTGGTATCGTTTGATGTAACGCTCTAAACAGGGCAAAAATGTTCATCCGTATTTTCCTCCTCCTCGCAGTATCTGCGGGAGTTGCTCGCGCGCAAGACAGCATACCGCTATTTAGTAAAGGCAACATTGTCGACAGAGTCTTCGAGGTGGAGGAGATATTGGTGCGCCCCAAATGTTGTTGTGTGGGCGAATGCACATGTCCAACCACAGCAATTGAAAACAGCGTAACCAATAGATTCTCCTCTGCTGATGCCTTGTTGCAGAAAAATGGCCGCATAACGCTGATGCGCAGAGGCAATTTCGCGTCAGAACCTGTGTTGAATGGCATGGCCTCGGATCGCCTAAACATCACAATCGATGGCATGCGCGTGTTTGGAGCCTGCACCGATAAAATGGATCCTGTGACTTCTTATGTGGAACCAAACAATATGAAGTCAATATCGGTGCAACACGGCAGTGCCGGTAGCATGTTTGGTTCTTCGTTGGGTGGCTCGGTGAATATGGAAACCAACGGGGCCACCATCAATCCCAAAAAACCAATTAGCGGAGAGGTTGGAGCAGGATTCCAATCAGCAGCATTAGGTTTTAATGGCCTATTTTCAATCAACTACAGTCGAAAACGGTGGGCAGTAATGGCAAATGCGGTTTATCGAAAGTTTCAGAACTACCGTTCGGGCGGTGGTGGTGTGGTCAATTATTCTCAATTTGAGAAATGGAACGGTGCCGTTTCGGTGAAGTATATGCCTACCGACAACGACATTCTGCGCGCTGATGCCATTTTTGATGAAGCCTATAATGTTGGTTATCCAGCATTGCCTATGGATGTGCTATGGGCCAAGGCACGCATATTTGGGCTAACCTATCAGCACTATCCTTCAAACGGTCCTTTGAATAGATTGGAGACAAAGGCTTATGGCAACATGGTGACGCACACTATGGACGATACCCACCGCTCCAACGTTATAATGCACATGGATATGCCTGGAAGCACCAAAACATTTGGCGGGCATTTGGATGCACGTTTTAGCCCAGGCAAACACAACATTACTGCCCGTTTGGACGGCTATCACAGCAACGCACGGGCCGAAATGACCATGTATCCTGAAAATGATGCCCCTATGTTTATGCTCACCTGGCCCGATGTGGACAAACTTAGCCTAGGGCTTTTTGTGCAAGACGACATCCGTTTCAACGCAAAGCGCAGTTTGGGTTTTAGCCTTCGGATGGACTACATCAATACAGTGGTAATTGATGATTTTGGAGTGAAGCAAGCCAGTGTATTTGGTCAGGATGTGAGCGTTCCCGACCATAGATGGCTAAAGAATGCCAGTTTGAGTTATCAAGAAAACCTGTCTAATGGCCCAACGTTGCACCTAACATTGGGCTATGCGGAACGCGCCCCATCCGTTACGGAGCAATATGGGTTCTATATTTTTAATGCCTACGATGGGTTCGACCATATTGGCAATCGCGATGTGCTAACCGAAAAAGCACTGCAAGTTGATGGCGGAATGCGCCTCAATCGCGGCAAGATTTCTCTGAATGTATCTGGATTCTACTATCACCTTATGGATTACATTCTTGCGGCAGCCGACAGCACTTATGATGCCATGACCTTTGGGGCCAATGGCGTAAAAGTGGCGCAAAACCTGAACACAGCGCAAATGGCTGGAGGAAATTTGCAGTTTACCTACACTCCAATAAAAGCAATTGAACTTTCTACCAGTGCCACTTACACCTTTGGCGGAACCTATGACGGAACACCGCTTCCACTTATTCCCCCTTTTCGCAATGTGACGGCTGTGAAATGGATGTTTAAGCATGGATTTGTGCAAGCAGAATGCGAGAGTACAGCACCCCAGCAGCGCACAAATCCTGCATTTGGAGAACGCACCACACCAGCCTATGCCACACTCAATTTGCGCGCTGGTTATACCTTCAGTTTTGGGCGTTACGGCCTCACCATCAATACGGGCATCGAAAATATGCTCGACACCAAGTACCGCACGCATTTAGATTGGGGCGGCATTCCTCGCCCGGGCATCAATGGATTTACCAATTTGAGTCTAACGTTTTAGAACGGAAAAATCTCAGGAAACAAGCGGTTTTCTTTGGAAGTAGATTTCGATGGACTATGCCTATGTGCTACTTTTGATAACCTAATGAAGCGCCTAATCTGGATTTTTATAGTGCCCTTGCTAGCAGGTTGTTCTACCTCCACAGAATTCTTTGTGTTCGATTGTGTGATACAAAACGCATTGAACAATGCCCCGTTAGAAGGTGCAGCCATTGTGCTTCAAGGCCAACGGGTAACGGGAGGTTCGTTCAACCCGAATTTTCAAACCTTAGGAACAGCAACAACGGATGCCAATGGGCATTTTGTTCTAGAAGTAGACAAGGAATTGTTCAATGCCTATCGCTTGAATATATCACTTCCCCAATACTTCAATATATCGGTAGCCATTAGCCCAGACGATGTTCCATTGAGCACGGCCTATACCAACACCTTTAGCCTTGAACCTGAAGCGTGGGTTTCTACTCGAATTCGCAGTACTTCTGAATCGCAACACATAGATGTTACCATTAATGGTAGTTCAGACAACAGTGAGGAATCGTGCAACTCACTACATGTAATTCATGAAGGCACAGTTTTCGACACCACACTCGTTTGCCGTATGTATGGAAATAGATTGGTTACCACCACAGGAAATTACCGCAACAGCGATGGGCAAACCATCATTATAAGCAATCAATATACCTCTGTGGCGTTCGACACGCTTCACATTAACTTAACCTACTGACAGGCAGTGGATTTAGCGGTGATTTAGGTTTCTAGATTGTACTTTTGCGGCATGACAGACCATGCCACTCCACTGGGCGATTACACGCCCGATTTTGAGCGCCCTTCCAAAGATTTAGTTCGCAACATTACCGCAGGTGCGCGGCTTTATTTCGATCCCCAGTTTGTGGGACTCGAAGAAGTTGACGCCTCTAAGCCTGCATTGTATGTAACGCACCACAACGTGACAGGCACTTTGGATGGCGTGTTTTGGGCGGCTGAACTTTATTTGGTAAAGGATATTTTCTGTCGTTCTCTCGTAGATGATTTACATTACAAAATTCCAGGTTGGCGCAATGTGAGTGCGCAATTGATGGGCTTTGTGCGCGGCTCGCGCGAAAACTGCGATGCCATGATGGAAGCTGGTGAGAACATAATCGTGTATCCAGGAGGTGCGCGAGAAACCTGCAAACGCAAAGGCGAAGCGCATCAGTTGACATGGAAACAGCGCACTGGTTTTGCCCGCATGGCCATTGAGCATGGCTATGATATTATTACCGTAGCTCAAGTGGGTGCTGATGATTCGTTTGACATCATTGCCGATTCGGACGAAATTATGGAGTCACGTTTTGGGCAATGGCTAAAAAGCAGTGGAATAGCAGGCAAGTTTTTCAAAGATGGTGATACGTTTCCTCCGTTGGTTCGGGGCATTGGTCCAACATTAATTCCCAGACCCGAGCGGCAATACATTAGCTATGGTTCGCGCATTAGCACTACCGAATACGCGGGCAAAGGCGATGATAAAGAAACGTTGTGGGAGTTGCGCACCAAGGTGGAAAACCAACTTGAAATGCAAATACTTCAGTTACGCATCAAGAAATTGGAGGAAGATAAAAAGACAGGACTACGCGCCTTTCTCAATCGGCTGTAAGGCCAAAAAGCTGCACCACAGTTTCGGGCCATAAATCGTGGTTTACAACTAAAACGCGTGGCTTCTTTTCTTCAAAATGGTATCCTGCGCCATAGCGAAACGATAAGCCTTCTTGGCACGGAAACTCAGTAGAACCTATCTTTTGTACAAGGGTGTAAGGGTCTGCTTTGGTGTTTAATTGAAACACATCAATGCGGTTAACTTTTCCATCCAAGCAAAACCCCGATAGATAAACTACACCGCTATCAGACGTTAGCTGAATGCTCTGATAGCTGCCATAATCGCGGTCTGTCCATGTTTTGCGCAGCGCTTCTCTGCTATCCCAAGAAGTCCAAAGTTTGAAATTGAAATCTGCGGCATAGGGATCAAGTCCGTTGGAGGTATAGAAATCAATAACGGTACTATTCCAACTACCTACCGCCAATAGAAAATGGTCTTTTCTGCGCAGCAATGCCACAGCACCAGCAGTGCTGCGTCCTTGTTGGCCTTTGCGATGCAATACAAAGGCAGGTGGTGCAGAAAAACTCTTGGACGTAGACACATCAATCAATTGCACCTGCGATTCGCGCCTACTGATGGGGTCTTCTATGCCAATGGCCAACCAATTATCGACCAGTTGAAACCCACCAGCGTGGTTCATTGGTTTTTCGCCCAGTTTCTTAGTTCCAATAAACTTGAGCTCTGCTTCTTGCATCGCGAAGATGGTGAGGTAAGCAACACGGTCTGAGCTTCCCGACACATAGAGTTTCCCCTCACGAAGTTGAACGCCTTGCAGGTGACCACCTTTCAAATCGGGCTGTTCGGTCACTTGTCCTTTTGCAATTCCTGCCGTGATGGGAAACCACAATTTGGAATTTGGTAGAGTTTGAGTGAAAGCTCCTTGCACAAAAAGGCATGCACCAAGTACCAAAGCTATCCGCTTCATTCTTGATGTAGCACTGCTCAACCCGTTGTTCCAATCCATGCACAAGGATAAGGAACATCGGGCATTACCCTAATGGGTTTAGCTACCAGGCGTAAACCGCTCAACTGTGTTTTCTACAGGAGGCACAGTGCGCAAGAAACGGTAAATGGCCGATAGGTCTGCTGTGTCCATGCCAGCATACATAATCCATGGCATAGCGGTTTGAAACTCGCCCTGTTTCACAGGTTGTGGCACATACGAACTATCTGCGTAGGCTTTGAAACGGGCAATAAACTGTTCCTCTGTCCAACGGCCAATGCCTGTCTCATGTGGCGTGATGTTCATAGAACGCACTATTGTTCCACCGCCCAAATTAAATTCAAACCCACCTGCATAAGGTTCGCCTACTATTTCGCCCTTCACTTGTTTTGTGTGGCATTCGTTGCACCCTGCGGCATTGGCCATATACGCACCATACTCTAAGGAGCTTTTATTCTTCGGCAACTTGCCCATTTCTGCCTTAGCAGGAATGGTATTGATGATGAAATTGAACGGAAAATCCGGTTCAGAAACAGGCAAATCGTTTACCACTGGAGCCAAACCACGGATATATGCTATCACGGCATAAATATCTTCTGGGTCCATTTTGCTGTAATTTTTATAGGGCATAATAGGGAAAAATGCATGGCCGTCTTTGCTCACGCCTGTTGTTATAGCGCGATACAATTCACCATCGGTCCAATCGCCTATACCATGAGGAGTGATATTTCGGGCAACAAACTTGCCAGGAAATCCAAAGCGTTGATCAAAAACATCGCCTCCTGCGCCTAAAGTACCCAGAGTTGGAGGGCCAGAAAAAACGCTAAAGTCGCGCACAGCATGGCAGTCCATACACAGCATAATGTGATTTGCGAGGTATTCCCCCCGTGCCACGCGTTCGGACGTTCGCTCTACGGTTAATTCAGGTGCTGGGCCCACATCGGGTAGCATTGTTTTTACATATGTCATGGCACCAGCCACAACTACTACAAGCAAAATGGCCAATACGCCAAGGAATTTGAAAAAGGTTTTCATGGATTGAAGGGTTTTAAAAGTTGTGCGAAATGTACATTTTTTACTAGAATTTGCATTTATTTCTTTCTTCAGATAAAATTTTTGTCCAACAATGTTCAATGGCTAGATGTTAACGCTGGCTTAACCTGCCGTACACTGCCAAGAGTATTTTTGCGGAACATCTTATTTCCATGAATATCTCCAATCATATTTCCTTAGTTGTATTCGATATGGCAGGTACCACTTTTGTGGACCGTGGCGAAATTGAAGATTGCTTTTTGCAAGCGTGTCAGCAATCGGGACTAGACGTTACTGGCGCGCAAATAAATGGCATGATGGGGTGGAGCAAGATTGTGGTGTTTCAAACCTTTTGGAAAGAAAAATTGGGAGACAATCATCCCGACTTGGATGCCAAGGTGAAAGAATCGTATGATTTGTTTCGCGAGATATTGGAAAACTTCTACCGCAACGAAACGCTGTACCCAACGGAAGGCGCTGTGGAAACAATAAACTGGCTGCGCGAAAACGGAGTGAAGGTGGTGTTGAACACAGGATTCTATCGCGTGGTGACGGATATTATTCTTGCCAAATTGGGTTGGGATAAAGGATTGAACGCACAGTATGTGGCCGAAGGCGATTCGTTTATGGATATGAGCATCACTTCTGATGAGGTGGAAAAAGGCCGTCCGCATGCGTTTATGATAGAAAAAGCTATGCGCCAATTTGGGATAACAGACCCAAAACGCGTGGTGAAAGTGGGCGACACTCCTGTTGACTTGGGCGAAGGCCGCAGCGCCAGTTGCTTATTTAGCCTAGCCGTAACCAATGGTTCGCACACCAAAGCAGAACTGGAAGTGTGCGACAATGATGGACTGCTTCCCACAACAGGGCACTTAAAAGGCTTTCTGCAAGAGCGATTTGCATTGACCAATGCCTAAAACAACGGTAGAGCAGACTGTAAATGAAGTGTTCGCACTGTTCGAACAACATGGCACTTCAAATTATATAGGTGAGCAAATTTCGCAATGGGAGCATGCGTGCCAAGCCGCAATGCTAGCGCGATGGGAAGGTTATGACGATGAGGTTATTCTTGCTGCGCTGCTTCACGACATTGGACATCTCTGCTCTTTAAATGGAGAAAAGCATCCTCAAATGGCCGGGTATGGCACCATGGAACATGAGAAACTAGGAGCCGACTATCTCAGAGTTCGTGGATTCTCCTCAAAAGTGACTCAACTTGTAGCAAGCCATGTGGCCGCTAAGCGCTACCTCTGCTTTGCCCAGCCCAATTACTTTAATTCTCTATCTGAAGCATCGCAGAAAACACTCGCTTTCCAAGGTGGGCCAATGACCCCAAGCGAGGCCAAACAGATGGAACAAAACCCGCTGTTTGCCACCATAATCCGCATGAGGAGTTGGGACGAGATGGCTAAAGAAGAGGATTTAGCCCTGCCAGATGTATCCGTTTTTAGAGAATTGGCTCAAAAACATTTGATTCAACAGAATTTTTCGATAGCACCTTCGCTGTAAGGTAGTTAATTCGCATATTCGCTCATTCGCTTACTGCCTTAACATATTATATGACCTGGAACAATTACCACAGTCACACTAACTTTTGCGATGGGACCGACAGCCCCGAAACCTATGTGAAAGCTGCCATAGCAAAAGGCATGAAAGTGTATGGATTTTCATCGCATGCACCAATTCCTTTTTTCGATTGTAAATGGGCTATGAATCTCGATAATTTGGAGGAATACACCCAAGATGTAACCCGACTAAAACGCAAATACGCTGATTACATCGAGATTCTCTTGAGTTTGGAGGTAGACTACATTCCAGACCTGATGGGGCCTACAGCTCAGTTTTTGCAAACAGCAGGTTTAGACTACTCCATTGGGTCGGTGCATTTTGTAGACTCAATTGGCGTGGGAAAAGGGTGGGAAATAGATGGCCCTTTGGATATTTTCAAAAAAGGATTGCACGAAATATTTGGTGGAGATATTCAGAAAGCCGTAACCCGCTATTTCGAACTTACCCGCATGATGCTTATTGAAGATTGCCCAGATATTGTGGGACATCTCGATAAGATTAAAATGCAAAACTCGCGTGAGCATTTTTTTAATGAAGATGCCCAATGGTACCGCGATGAGTTGCGTACCACCCTCGAAGCCATTGCCGACAGTGGCGCCATTTTGGAAGTGAACACCCGTGGCATTTACAAGAAGAAATCCAATGAACTCTACCCAGGTACATGGGCTATAGGCCAAGCCTTAGAGCTCGACATTCCTATTATGCTGAATAGCGATGGGCACCACCCCAACGAGATTGTTGCCGAATTTGAAACCGCTGCCGAAATACTCAATACCGTGGGCTACAAAAGCTGCATGATTTTGGCCGATGGCGAATGGCAAGAAGTTGGGCTATCGCCTGCGGGGATGGATTATTGAATCTCAGAGAATTCTTCCTCCAAAATATCAAAACAAGAACGCCATGGAAAAAACCTCCATGGCGTTCTTGTTTTCTTACAAAATGGGTTTCGAATTAGCGCACTGCAACGCGCTTCACTGATGTTTTTCCTCCAGCAGTTAGGCGTAGGGTATATACACCTGCTTTTAGGTCGGCAAGGTCGAATGGAATTTTTAGTTCGGCACCGTTCACTGCTTGAAGTTGGCCAGTGCGCTGCAACTTTCCGGCAACGTCAATGAGTTCCCATGC
>Ga0247843_1006239_pt1 | contig 15735 bp, 8 predicted proteins | sample LaCruzMarch2017__FD_192420 | JGI IMG/M metagenome (GOLD analysis project Ga0247843, IMG submission 192420) | Freshwater microbial communities from meromictic Lake La Cruz, Castile-La Mancha, Spain - LaCruzMarch2017_8m | ecosystem: Environmental > Aquatic > Freshwater > Lake | place: Spain... | reverse complement strand
CCTCGTTGCATGAAGACATAGAGTTGATCATGAAGAAGGGGTTCCTACTATCATCATCATCTTCGTCATCATCAAAGGTGGTCAATGAACAAAACAAACCCTCCAGCGTAATACTACCGGATGATCAGAGCCAAAGTCAAAAAAGTAGTAGTAACTGCGTTTCGAATGCGCGTCTTGAAGGATCGTCACATCTCCATCCATCATCATTGTTGAAAGTAGTGAGGATGCAAAATAATGATAATAATGATGCAACAGTTAATGATGATGACGACGACGACGACGACGACGACGACTGCAATACTGTTGACAATTATGAGCAGGATGGTGGTGTGCAGCAGCAGTATAATAATGATGGTGCAGGACCCCCAGACGAAGGTACAGCAGTTGTCTCAATCCAAAGACAACGGCGGCTGGATAGGATGTCTGTTAGAAGACAAACAACAAATAATTATAGTCTTGCTCAACAACATCAACATCAACTGAGGCAACGGCAACAGTTTCGTCAAGAGCAAAATCGAGAGCAGCATCGTGAAGCACGTGCTGAAATGACTCCAGAGCAGTTGGAGAATCGTCGAGAACAAGATCGAGAACAACATTGTCAAGCTCGTGCTGCTGAGGGTGTACAAATAACTGACGAAGTAAATGATAGAGGTGAAACTGTTTCAATTGATATGATAGGAAGACCTACTGTCACACAACTTGAAGGTTTTGAGTTTGATCAGGATAAAGCTCTATTGTTATTTTATGAGAATTCGCTGACCATGTTAACGACCTCATTCAAAACTTGGATGATTGTCAAATGGGTGAGGGATGGCGTTGGCGACCTCTTTCAAAAAGGTGTGTATGCCATGGAGGGCTGTTAGCCTGTAGTACAGCCTGTAGTATTTGTGAAAACTAAAAACTAAGTCCAGTCGATTATGTTGTAGACAGTTGTAACCTCTTGAAAGCATTAAGACGAAGGACACTAAGACTCTCCGAGGTTTTCCAACTCCTACGTGACTAACAGAGGCGCTGGTGCACCAATGACGAGGTCAGTCCTAATATAAAACATTTTAGTTTTATTATCGTATCAGGGGGCATTCCCCCCAGCATTCGCACGTACCACCATCACCTCCAAAAGCCTGTTTTCATTATTTCTCTCATTCTTTTTCCTTTCTTTTTCTCTTCTTTTTCCCTTTTTCTTTCCCCTCTCCTTTCTTTTTTGCAACCACTTGCGTGTTCGAAGCCTCTATCCTGGTCGCGGCTCCACGATAATAGGTATGATATGGCCTCCCTCGGTCCGACATTAAACCTGCGTCCAAATGGCGCCTCACCGCGCTGTTTGACAGTAGTTATTACGGACACCTCCTCCTCAAAGTCAGTGTCGAATAATAATATTATTACCAACCCATTCGACTCGAATCGTCATAGTTATAATCCATTCGGGGATGATGATGACGATGATGATGACGACAATGGAGGAGGATTTGGTGGTGGAAGGAGAGGAAGTGGATACGTCTACTCGTTGACATTTGGGACAGATCGTGGATCGTTACATCAACGGATCTATCCTTCTTCGTCTACCTCATTACCTTCGTCATCGTCGCGGTACGATTCAGGCGGTGGCAGTAGCGTCATCAGTGGTAACCGAGGTGGTAATGCACGCGGAGGAGATCAGACAATGACAGATCCATCACGATTGGCCATTGAACCGATAGACTCGGATTCGATTGATTTGAGGGGTTCAATGAACGGGTCGATTGTAAGCATCCTTCGTTACGATACCTTACCAATATTCCTTGTTTTAGTTGACGACAATAATAGCCATCATCGGCCTGGTGGTGGTAGTGGTGGTGGAGGCGGCGACACATCCAAAGATCCTGGTGCGTACGCAGCACACCTCACGACACTTAGAAATGGCACATTTCATAAAATTGACAATGCAGATAATGAACTGTCTATCAACACTGGAAACCCACTCCCGCGAATGACATGTGCAGCGTATCACCCCGACGCTGGATATGTGTACGCATCTGGGACAGGTGTGTATGGACTTTTCACAATTGGGATCACTGCAGCAATATCATCATCAATATCGCCACCGATTGCGGTATATCTAGGCTGTGCTCGATGTCTCCCACCACCCGGTGCACGAACGTCATCATCTGGTGGGCATCAGGATAATATGACACTCTGCTGTTCTGGTCGGGTGGCGATTGTGGCAGTGGCAAATACATTCTATTCAGTACCGTGTTACTTGACACGGTCGGGAGTTGGAGGAGGAGTGTCGTCAAATGCGCAAAGTGTTACGGCAATGAAGATTGCAAGTTTTGCTCATAGTTCGCAGGTCCATCCTGTCATTGTAGTGGAAATTCTTGCGGATGCAAATAGTCTGTCGACAAGGGCATCCTATTCTACATCCGATGAAAGTTTAATGAGACCAATAACCAGTCTTGTCTTCCTTGCAAGTGGACGTGAATGCTCGACAGTGGAAATCACTTCAGTGCCGAACGGCAGCAGTAGCAGCAATATCGGTGGCGAGGGCATTGTACCCACCACAGTGAAATTGACATCCAGATCACAAAAGAAGCATGGTTCATATACGGCCACATTACCCAGTCCTATATTGGCCGTGGCGTCTGTACCGCCCATCGCCGCAGCACGTGGCGAGAGTAGTAGTCGTGGTAGTAGCAGCGTAGGTAGACGTGGTGGTGACCTGTCATCAGGACCATTGATCGTACTTTTGACCGTGGATGGGTTGGTCCATGTTCGTTCACCGTCGTGCATTGCTGTTGCGTTGACATCCGTCGAGGTTGGGACACGTCCGAACGACTTCTTCACACTGTCGCTGCTGCCATTACCACCCATCAGCCGTTACTTTGGGAAGAGGACCGTGGTTGCGACAAGTTATGGTGGAGAATCACGGCTTATTACAGTGGATGATCGTGAGTCGACACAAGACTTTGCAGATAGGCTAATGCAACTGTGCATTGATGCCTTCGGTCCTAATGGCTTTCCCCGACTGGAACTGGCCGAGGCATCAGGTGCCACTTTCTCGGCAACTTCGTACACTGGAAGTGGTGGAGGAGGCGGAGGCGAACAGGAATTGTCATCATCATCAACAGCTGCGCTGTCGCACAAGAGAGCGCTATTGAAACAATATCTGGAAAGTGTACTGGGATTGACCGACGACGCTCGAGCGTGGGTGTCATCGTCGTCATCGCCACAGCGAACTCCTGTTTTGCTACAGATGGGCGACGACATGGAGGTGGAGGCAGTAGATATCCTATCGTTGGACGAGCGGGATGAAGAGTCAAACGTTGCCACGATTTCATCCCTTGGGGCGAATTCTCTGCTAACGTGTACGACGTTGCTATGTCTGGTTTGTTATCAATTGAGCTCGCCCGATGGCGTCACTGCCATCCGCTCCTCAAAGGCTTGCGCTTCTGCCATGGGAATCTCTTCTTCGTCGACATTCTCCAAGGCTGCTGTTGCCGTTTGTGAAATAGTAGCAGACCGCCTACTCAAGGAGGTGACGTCATCGTCAATGGCATCCATCTCCCTCTTGGCGGCATCATCTCCGTCTCCAATAGTTTCATCCTACGCATCATCAACTAATTTCGTCATGGAATTTATCGAGTCTTCAATATGGCTCTTACGGGCGTGCGGGTCTCATGAGAAGGCAATCAATGCTCTTCAAACTCGATTGGACTCGCCTGCGTTTCGTAATTCAATGGGTGGCGGTGGGGGCAAGGGCACCACCAACAGTGCTGGAGCGACAGGAGGTTGGTCGCAAATCAAGTTTGACAGTTATATTGCGACACATCTGGGTGAGCTTTGGTCAAGTAATGACGATCGATATCGTCGTATAGTACTACTGTCGAGTGCTACTCGTGATTTGATTCAACGCGAACCCACATTGGGCCTCAGCGTCTTCACTATGATGAATCCACGAAATGAGAATGAATGGAGACAGACGAAACCCGAGGACGACCCTCTCATACATCCAACTTATCCTCCAAAGATTGTTGAATTGCTTAGGTCTATAACACCTCATCAATCAATCGGTGCTGGCGGTAGTAGTGATGAACAACACCAGCTACTTTCTAGCTTCTCTGATGGGTCTCCTAAAGCATCGAGTCCATTACCCTTGACTTCGGGCCGATCATTAGCTGTTGCTTATCTAGAATCAGCAATTGGAATTGACACTGGGCGACCGTCTTTTCCGGATACGAGTAGCTCGCTTGATTCATCCAGCGACGAGATTGATGAACGTAAAGCTGACATGCATGATGAGCTGTACTATCTGCTCCTTGAGGGTGTGATATCAGAGCGTGGTGACGATAAGGGGGAGGATACTAAGCTCGGTGCCTTTTATCGAGTCAAATTGTGGAGACTATTGAGCTGGCCCAACTCTAAAATTAGGTCCGACAAGCTTCTGTCGTCTGTGCCATCATCATTCCTGCATGAGCGTGCTCTGTTGCTGGGGCGGTTGGGACGGCACGAGGATGCACTCCGGATATTGTATTCTCAAGAGAAAGGTCTTGATCTAGCACTAGAATATTGTGATACCAGGCACGAGCGATGTGTGGCGGCGCAGATGAAAGAGATCAAAGGTGGCCGTGGTGGCGTGGGATCCTCAAAAGCGCTACATCACGAATGCTCATACAACCCCCTTATTAAGGTTGCACTAAGTACAGATCCAGACCAAGATAGAGGAATCGCCGCTGCGATCCAAGTTCTGGCACTCCGTCATGGAGTGATCAACAAGGCAGCAGCTCTTCGTCTTATGCCCAAAAATCTCCCCATGTCCTCCATCGCTCGCCCATTTCTGATACCCGCAATTGTTGAGAATGAGTCAGAAGTTCGACGGCTGACAATGGCGTCTTCGTTGTTACGTTCCAGATACATCCAACTTAAGCAGAGGCTGACTGATGCTCAACTAAAGTCTCAGGCATCACTCCACAGCACTCCAGCATTGCAACAAATGAACTTGGGTGAGCCTTTGCACTCATCCAAGCCAACAAAAGCACGTCTTGTGCATGCACCGTCGTCATTTTCTCCAGACATCACTCTGATAAAACATTTCTTCTCAAGACATATGGTTATTCAAGCACGTGTAAACAATGGTGCTGCTGTACCATTGACGAATGTTACATTTGTAGTTGCAGAATCATCCGACGATGCACTTGTACTTACGATGGAACTCCCTCTTAAGACAGTACCACCCGGAGCAATTGGTAGTGCTTGGTGTGTCTTATCAGCGTCGCCTCAACGTCTTGATGGCTCCGCCTTCCTCACATGTGAGTTACGCTTTACCGTGCTTGAGGTGGATGCCACTACGGGTATACCAACAAGCTTCAGCGAGGGCACAAATCCTGGTCCAGTAAATGGGCGGATATACGTGGAAGAGCTGCACGATATTGAAGTGAGACATACTGAATTCCAATGAAGTCGATAATATAGTTATTGAAGTATATCACACTAAACGACCTTTCTTGCCAGTCTTGTCACCACCACCGCCCGCAAAGTCTCTCCAATTATCAACTCGTTTTTCTACGCGTTCACCCTCCCTCCACCTTTTATCATGCTCCCTCTCATTCTTCTCCTTTATCTTCTCCTCATCTTCCTGAGAGCGTTCACGTTGCTCAAACTCGCGTTTACGCCTGTCAATGTCACGTCGAGTATGTTCGATTTCTGCAAATATTTTCATTGTCACCTTATTCTGTGCCTTGACCAAGCCATCGATATCGTCGTTTGTGGATTCGATTCTTCCTTTTGATCTTTCCGCCTCCCATTCTCGCCTCCCTTGTTTCATCCCCTGTTCTATCAACGACTGGACGTGCCGTCTCTTGTCAGTGTCATTCATTTGTGTCATGGCCTTACGGACCTGTTCGAATGCATCCTTGGCTCGTACTGGATCCTCTGGACACTTGTCGGGATGGACTAACAGACTTAGTGCACGATAACGCAAGGATATAATAGACTCGTCCTCGATGGTGTGTGGTATGTCAAGGACATGGAACGGGTTTAGATTCTTCCATTCGTAATTTGTTTGTAGGATACGATTGATTTGATATTCAGAAGTTCCAAGATCGCTGAGTTGGTCTTTTATTCGGTTAGTCTTGGAATCATCAGCACGTTCATGGTCAGAATTCTTCGATGATGGCGGTGGTTTCTGTTTTGTCGCAACCTTATCAACCTCGGAGAAAAAATCATCCAATAATTCATCACCTTCGTCTTCCACCCCCGTTGTTGTATTGACATCATTGTTTTCTTGCCTTGCTAGATCGGCCTTTTGCCTGTCCAACTCTTTTTGCAGTGCACTTGCCTCTCTCTCCTTCTCTTCCCTCACAGTGTGTTGCTTCAATCGACACTCCTCCAAACCTCGCTTTGCCATATCATTTGTTGGGTCCAATTCATTCAGTACTTTAGTATACACAGCCACTGCCTCATTATACCGACCTAGACTTGCCATCGCTGCTCCTAGACGTGTATGTCCCTTACCCCACGTTGGTGCATGCTCCACGCACTTCCTAGCATCGTGTAATGACTTTGACTTTTCACCATTAGCAAGATGTGCTGCACTCTTGTTCGATAGTAGTATATGATTCGTTGGGTCAAGATCTAATGCATCATGGTAGGCCTGGATGGCGGCAGCGTACGCTTTAGATCGAAAGTGAGCATCTCCGAGTACTTTTAGTTCATCACGTCGTACCTCCCATTCCTCAACAGTTACCTTCTCGTCGGCGCTGCTTGGTGGCGGCATGGCATTAGTTTCTAACCGCGTGTCATGTTCACCTTCCTCCATCTGGTGCTTCTGCGACAGGCCCATTTCTTCAGCAATCCCTAATAAAGTATCAATCTCGTCCTGAGTATATGCACAAACACAAACAGTCTTAAGACCAGGATACCCCTGAAAGCTACAGATTGCCTCCATCCCTATTCGTAAGACTGCGGATAATGGCAAATCACCACGATATATTCCTGCCGATAGGAGAGAGAATGCAATAGCCTCAAGATTGGCCTCTTTTCCACGTTCTAATGCTGATATGTATGCCGAATGCAGTAGATCATCACTTTCCTGAGTACCATTGGCATCGTAACCATTATAATCATATCTGGCTGCGTAGTTCGGTCCCACGGCATGTATGACATATGGGACATGCAATCTTCCGTAGGTATTCGGACCAGTGATCACAGCATTGCCCGTGGGACAACGTACACCATTTCCGCCACCACTGCCACCACGCTGGGTAGTAATAATTGGTAACGCTCGCCGATCAGCAATCAACATCCGGCCACCAGCATCATTAATTGAACCATCAATCCCACCCCCGCCTATACACCGTTCATTCGCGGCATTGACAATGGCCGATAATGATGGATTGGGAGGGTAAGTGAAGTCAATAACTGATCCATGTACAAGAACTAGATTGTACGGATGATTATTATGGGGCGGTGATGAGCTGCCACTGCCGCCGATGGTGTAGGTGGCAATAGTGGTGAGGGACATGTCGTGAGATGAAAGTCCCCACTCTTTGCAGCGCGAAAAATGTTAGAGTATGTGACTCCCAGCATAGGAGGACGACGTCCACGACGACCTATCTACCAGACATGAGGAAGTCACAAGGAAGAAAGAGTGCCTAGCTTAGGGTACGTATGTACCTACATACTAACAGGGGGAAACGATTCAGCGGCGGCACAACAAGACAATGTCAGATCAATCATTTCTACTACATAATATTGTCCGCATGACCTAAACCCTTTTAATAAGAAGAATCCGTACATCATTTACGTTCCCCAAGGACAAGGTTATGGCGGATACACAGATAGACATCTTGTGGCGTCATGTGAGCTTATACTTATGATGTTGGCTCTGTCTATATTGATGATATAGCCAGGATGGACAATCCAGACGAAATGCGATGGGAATATGGAATCATTAATTGCGTGTCGCTGGCGTGACATGAACCTCAACGTTATTTTTTCGAACAAATGTTCTTCACTGCGCCAAGCCGGGGGAAGACGCGCTGGAACCATGGTGGTGATAGTCACAGAACACCGGACCATATTAAGGAATTGGGCATTGCTCTGAAGTATCCAAATGAATATTTTTATTCTGCAAACTAATGCCACTGGCGTAAGCTAGATACACCCGAAGAACTACAGAAGAATTGTCAGATTATCTACATCACTAGAGTTGAGGAGCTTACACGCCATGCGATTGGTCCTGTCATTGAGTCTTTGGCCCTGAATCAGATCGATCCGGAAACCGGTTTCCAGTACCACATCGATGTCGAACAATTATCTTACAATCCCCTTGACTGGCGTGAGTGGGGATTCGACAACATGACAAACATAAACGATCCAATATCTGTCGTGAAAGAGAGTTGTCCCAACGATGGTCTCAAGCACGTCTACATCAAATGGACCAGCTTCCCCCGATTCCACGAGGACACATGCGTACAGACATTTAATGACACCATTCTTGAAGCTGATGAATACTCAGGAGATCGAAAACACGAAAGAAGCACAGAGTGTATGGTCCTGTTAGACTAGCCCAGATGTTTAGAACTAAGTTAAACTTTTATTGGTCAGTATGGGATGGTGAAGTTTTTGGGGGATGGTCTGAGGTGGACTTTTTCCAAACCACTCCGAACTGAAAGGCATCTTAGATTGGCAGTTTGAGAATGTGCTTATCCTTTTTTTGTCAGTCTCAGGCAATTCCACCAGAGTCTTTGATTAGAGCAATTCTTTGTAGTATCGTAGTTGATTCGAATGTACAATAAAATCTCAAATAAAGAAGCTACATTATGCCAAAAAGACAGAGTGTGTGATTGTGTTAATGTCCCTAATAATTTAGCTTGTTAAATCTAGAATGCAACCTTTTGTTACTCACAGTAAAATTACTCAATAGCGAGACTAGTCTTGCAATTCTTGCATGTTTTGTTACACAATCTTTACATGCATCTTAGTACAAATTCTGTGTTACCTCCCTCTACCAAATATAATGACCATATCTCCGTGATCCAACAAGATTAGACAGCCAACTTGTTAGCAGCAAAGATATTTTTCTTCCTTGGGCGTCTCTGTCGCATAATTCTCACTGTAGGGCTTGATGTTGTTGTTGGTGGAGATTCAACCAAGAGGATGCCATCAGTCGTGGGAGTAAAGGTAGGCCAGTACGTGGGCAAGACAGTAGGTTCCTGTGTCGGTGGCCATCTACTTTGTCTACCTCTTTTACGAGAGGTTGGTTTAGGAGTGACTGGAGAGTCTCCAATTTCAATCGACGTGCTTGGTGATGATGAGGGGGAGACTAAACTTGGTTTATCTGTGGTCGGAAAAGATGTCGTTGGTGAAGATGTTAACTTGTCCGACGTAGGATGATATGCAGTAGGAAAAGATGTAGGAATCAAAGCTGTGGATACTGGTTTCAACGTTGGACCCGCAAATGGTGGTAGTTGAGTGTAAATCGTTCCATCCACAGGCCACTCCAATGGATCGGGGCTCATTCCAGTGAAGGTATCAAGAAGATATTTCGTTTGATGACCACTGTTGAACATACTCTCCCAAACGACGACGCCCTTGGCATCCGTGACATAAAGGTAACACTTGTCATTCAAATCCATACGATACGGACGTTCACCAAGTGGAAAGTAACGCCAATCAGCCTTGAACGATGCATTCTTAAACAAATCGCGTGGACCACTGTTACCACCAATTTCAATTGTTGACACGAGGGTAGGTCCATCATAAATCCTAACTGTTGCTTCACTATACGATAGACGTTTGGCAGTACAACGACAATTAGGGGATGTCATGTCTGTCCAACCAGCTGGTTCTGTGATACGTGACTTCTTCTCTCTGCACTTTGGTTCTACTGGAACTGGTACAGAAACATGACGACGTGGATTCGTGTTGATAAAGATATCGTGCTGAGCACCCTCGCGGAAACCTATTAACAATATAATGAAACAAATTAGACAAAATGAACACGAATTGCAAAAGAAACTGATGGCGGAACATTATACAACTTACCGTAAAGAATGGAGTAGCTTGGCGACTGCGATGTATCCTCGGGCATGTTGATATGATCTCCAGTACCAAGCCAATATGCTGGTTGACGTGGACCAAAGTTACAAAGTGTGGGATCCAAGCACCTTCTGGGAGGAATGGCATAGTCAAAGTCGATAGGACTGGCATTCATATTGGCACCTGTTACATGACAGACGAATGGAGACATATAAAAGTTCTTCGCTCCACTATTCTTGGGTAACCAAAGCCATGCACAAATACATTTGTTATTCGGACAGGCAGGTAGATTGGGTATATCAATTGGCTCTCGTTGACGTTTGACACAGTCATGTACCACAGTGAACACAACAAAATCTTCAGGTAGGACCTCGGCTGCTCTATTCTTGTAGGCAATGGCCAAAGCACAACCAGCAGTATCATCACGAGTGTAGGCATGTATATTGTGTTTCCCACGAAGTGTATTACCTGGATCATCAAAGTCTTTACCCCACTCCTGTCGAGTGAGGACAGCGTCAGGATTCGCTGGCGTATATCCCTTCCCAATGCCATAGGGTGGTGGCACTAGCTCGATACGACTGCTCATGACGATATGTGTTCGATTATTCGCAGGCAAGGCGAAGGATCCTTTAGCCTCGGATTGGCAGCTAACCTGTCCATGCATCCACCACTCGGAGTATTGGGCACCCTCCATAATTGGCTTGGAGAGCCAGTTAATACCATCGTCGGCTGTGATGTTGCATGCAATTTGACTATTAATGTCAACGAAGGAGAAATGCCCACTCACATCATTCAGCAGAGCAAGCATAGCAACGACGACGACGATGGCAAGGCTTGCTGGCGTCATCATTGTAAATCAAGGAGTTGTATGTTGACTTCTTGTGATTGACATGCAAGGATGGTGGAGATTTGTGAAACTATGAACAGAAGTATATAAACATTGTCGAAATCTGAGTGTAGCAGTCCCATCTAACAATCAGTTGTATAGCCCGGATTTTAATGCTCCTTCCGCCAGGCACTACTCGGATGTATAGCCTTTCATCTGTAGTTCCAAAGATTTGACAAATTTGTTAGGATGACGTTGAGGGGCACTTGTGTAGAGACTTTTAATTGGGGTTCCAACTTTTTGGTCCATGTCTAGTAGTATCATGCGCCTTTCAAATCTTCATCATCACTTTTGTCGTCATGTAGTAAATAATAACATCGTCCCACCACGATAGCTCACCACTCAAACTCTCGTGTCCAGGCAAGGTAGACGATGATATTGGTCGTCGTTGATGATGATTCGCCATCGGCGGTGTCATTGTTTCCCATCGCAGTCGCAGTAGCTGCTCTAATGTTGCTCGAGACTTGAACGACTATGGAACAGGAGAAAAGAACCGCATCGCGACTGGAAAAAGGTCTGTCCGTCGTGATTACTTACCATCCCCGGCGATGTTGATTGGAATCTATTGGAATGGAGCGAAGAAAATATTGTCATCGATGACGACGAAGAAGCGGATTCATTCTCAGAGGGAAACAATAGTGACAGCGTCGCCTCTGCCCATGGAAAATATTTAGTAGCTACAGGAAACAGGACAAATCGAACTAAAACTAAAGTGTTTCTCTAACTTTATTCAACGCAATGAGTATTGCTTTACTCCTAAGAGCTGTGTAATCTCTATCTATGTTGTCTACTATTTGAGCCTCTCACACAAGAAGTTATGTACATAGTCCAGCTGAACTATCGTGCAAGACTCACTCTCTCTTCATGTTGTCTATATTTGAGCCTCTCGCTAACAAGAGATGTGTTTATCTAGTTGAAACATCATCTCGCGAGTGTATCCACAACACCAATCTCAACAGCCACTGGTACAAATGCCTTGGCGTCTTGATCCGATGGTACCTAGGGATGGGTGGGCACAGAGGGGAATGATTGCATATACAACGCTGGGGATGGAGCTAATTTAGTCAAATCAACATTAACTCTATCGAAATATTTTAGGTAAAGAAATATTGTTACTATTCTTTCCTTCTTTATACAACATGTAGTATGAAATATGATAATTGCAATCGAATTGTCAATGAAAGAGTGTTGTTGGTGTAGACGCCCCCTGTGTTGTTGTTGCTGTATCAAGCTGTTGTGAATGATGAAATTTTAGACTCATCATTTGTCCATCAAACGTTTGACCATCTGTACGACGTAATTCAAACAAACATCCGCAGTCAATTGAGCTTGTACATAATTGTCCAATACCTAATGGTGGCGCTAAACTAGTAGCCTTACAATCCTGTAATGCAACATACATCCTTTTATTGTCAGGACTGAATGCAAGACCAGTCGTTTCATCATTACTATATACCTCAAAACTAGCCTCAAATATTGCATGTTTAATACCGGATGATTTATGTATCGCATACACTCCCGGCGTCCTACCACCATCCTCGGTAAAATACGTATATTCACCATTATGATATAATTGATCTGGCTGTGAGCTGAATGATCCACCGCCAGGTATTGTCCCACCATTCGTTATAAAGGTTGTATATGTACCACTATCAATATCAAGAACAAATACTTTATACCTCACCTTGGAAACAAAGTATAACATCCCATTAATACAGTCTATCCCTTCAGTATTGGGATAATATGTAGCCGATAAGGTTTGTGCGGCAGGTTTGTCCAGCGTCCAACCAAAATGTGTACTATTCAGAAATACCAAATAATCTCGTGTACCACCCAATGTATTAAGAGTGGCCCAATTATTCATGGTAGAAGGAGGAGGAGGAATATATCGTCGTAGTGCACCATATTCATGATCTTCGGTAATGTAAAAGACTGGACGACTACTATTACGATTGTCAACGGCAACTGATTCATAGTTACCACCACTCCCTCCTAGCTTTGTAATTTCTGGTGGTACAATATTCAACGGATCAACCTGCCAACATTGTCCATTGGCATACTCCTCACAACTAATAAATGTATCCCATGGTGTACGTCCACTACCACAATTACGTGTCGTGCCATGTAATAAGCGTTTATAATTGATAATTTGTCCATCTTTGTTAAAATATATGAAATATACACCACCATTACCATTGGACAATTCTGAATTACTAACATAGACATATCCACCATCATCATCTGTTGAGAATATATCTGCTGCATCTGCCATAGAATGAAATTTTATCTGAATTTGTTGTTGTTGTTCCGTTAAATGTAATGTATTGATTTGCCTTGGCAATGACACGAGCTGTCATACCAGTACATATCTTAATCCCTAGTTCAGGTAAAGTAACACTTAAATCACCAATAACAAATGTTGGTCGTGCTGTTGGCTGCGTAGTAGTTGCTGTTGGTTTGTTGGAGGGAAAAGTAGTAGGTTCAGTTACACTAGAAGCCATTGTGGGGTTGGATGTTGATGTTGTTGTAGAATATATACTCGGGCTAGCAGATGGGTTTGCAGTAGGAGTAGATGTCGTGATCGATTTACTCGGGCTTGCAGTGGGAGTGGATAGCATGGTAGGATTCATCGTGGTGGGATTAGATGTTATGGGCTTGGTTGTTGTTGGTGTTGCTGTGGTCGGTCTTGCAGACGATGGAATTGATGACAAAGGTCGGTTTGTAGTTGGCTGAATTAAAAATTGATCAATCAAAAAAAGACAAATATGTTGTTGAGATGTTCATATATTAATATGAAAAAGGCTGCGTGGTCGCGTGGTATCAATAATAAACTAGAGAATAATACAATGAAATACAGAGGAGCGAATGTTGATACAAAAGGAGTATCCATTTCTCCTCCTCATTTTCCACGCTCTAGTTACTACGCACCTTGGTTGTGGGTTGAGTCACCAGCATTATCGGTCTTGGTGTTGTTGGTCTACGTGTCGTGGGTTTATGCGTCGTTGGTTTACGCGTCGTTGGTCTTTTCGTTGTTGGCCTCCTCGATGGACGTCGCGTTGGAATGGATGTTGGTCTACGTGTCGTGGGTTTACGCGTCGTTGGTTTACTCGTCGTTGGTCTAATTGTCGTTGGCCTCCTCGATGGACGTCGCGTTGGAATGGATGTTGGTCTACGTGTCGTGGGTTTACGCGTCGTTGGTTTACCCGTCGTTGGTCTTATCGTCGTTGGCCTCCTCGATGGACGTCGCGTTGGAATGGATGTTGGTCTACGTGTCGTGGGTTTACGCGTCGTTGGTTTACTCGTCGTTGGTCTTATCGTCGTTGGCCTCCTCGATGGACGTCGCGTTGGAATGGATGTTGGTCTACGTGTCGTGGGTTTACGCGTCGTTGGTTTACTCGTCGTTGGTCTAATTGTCGTTGGCCTCCTTGATGGACGTCGCGTTGGAATGGAAATGGCAGTTCTATTATGTGTTAGTTTGCGCCGCTCACCCTCCACAGCAGTACCCAACAACAGACCAATGACTACAACCGCATGGATAAAGAAACTTGTCATGATTGGATTGATCGATGATGGCTAGACGAGCCCCCCTCTAGTTTAGGTGACCATCACGGTGAGATTTTTCCCGCCTTATGGAGTGGGCCCGTCTCACAAAAAATGGTGCAGCGTGGAGGATAATATAGTTGGTTTAATTCACACGTATCGGAGGGATATGCTATGTTTGAACAATTCCGTAATGGATACTATTATCATATGCCCTGAGGCAGTGATAATAGGACGGTGATTTGAAATTTGAATGGAGACTCATGTATTATATTTATGTAGAAAATAACACATACCTACACACACCCTTCACTTCATGGCAGGATCTGAATCTGTTAAGAGGACTCTTGGACATCCAAACCTCTCTAGAAATTTGCGAAAGGCCCAAGTAAAGCTCTCTTCATCCTCAGCAGAGACAAAGGATACAGCAAGTATCCTTGTCCGTCCAGTGCTATCAATTGATACAAAGCAACCAAGCTTCATACCATAACGGTTGGTCCCATGCTTAGTATCATATAGAATAACCTGACTGTCAATATTACTCCAAACCTCCTGTCCACCTTTGATGACTAAAAATACTGTCTCTGGTGCACCATCATCACCATACTGAACATCGTACTCCAACTCTTCATCCTCTTCAAGTCGCTCCTTCAGGTGCTTTACAAGGTATGTACAATCCAATATTTTGTCACCCACCTTTGCAGGATTCAAATTCCTTACGTCTTCTTGGTTGAAAGTATTATCAATGCCCTGCTCACGGCATTCACGGACAAGTGCAAAGTAAATTTTTGATGCGAGCCCAGCCTTTTCATGGAGTGTGTTAGCTAGTGCTCTCAAATTGTCAGGGATTGAACGCAACTTAGGATCCATCATTATTTCTAATTGATTTGTTTTTAACGGATGATTGTGGCACACACACTCGTATTTGTTGGGAAAGTTTGTCACGGCATGCTTTATAGAGTCTGGAGGTGGATATGTGATAACCCATCCTTCAGTAGACTCCTCGGTACCAATTGCCCACTTGCAGTCAGTTTTTACTGATTCCTTCTGATTTGTACGAGTCATTTCGGTCAATTGTTTTGTGGTAGGTTTGCCGACAGAGGAACATGCAATACCTCAAAGGTTGGAAATGCGCCAATATCTTCTAACCAAGCTGGAAGCTGTACACCATTTAATCGTTTCTCACGCTCTGTGTTTATTTCTGCTATTGTTCTGCATTTCGTATTGGAGATCACTGGAGGATTGACTGGAGTTTGGTGTTTTCGAGGACTGCGACGTGGTGTAGCGTCAGCATC
>Ga0247843_1006238_pt1 | contig 15745 bp, 14 predicted proteins | sample LaCruzMarch2017__FD_192420 | JGI IMG/M metagenome (GOLD analysis project Ga0247843, IMG submission 192420) | Freshwater microbial communities from meromictic Lake La Cruz, Castile-La Mancha, Spain - LaCruzMarch2017_8m | ecosystem: Environmental > Aquatic > Freshwater > Lake | place: Spain... | reverse complement strand
TCACCCTGTGAACTTTCGAGTGCAGTTAAGAAAAATGAATAAAGTTGTTATCTTTGGGAGAACATTGTGCGCTCAGGTAATTCTCAAGATCAACGGGTCTTGGCGGGATTGGTCAAAAACTCTGGAAATCTCTGAAAACTCTTTGGGAATTCTTTATTCTTTTAACGATTTCCCTCAAAAACTAATTCCTTTCCGAAATCGAAGACAGAATTCACTTAACTTTGATCGCTTATAACTTCTTAACCAGCGATGCGTACATAACGTTCTCAGCACCAATCGTTTTTGTCTTGATCTCAGCTCTCCACAGAGCCACTAAACGTCAAAATCGGCCAAGAATGAGAAAAAAAGTTTCTAAGCAAAGCAAACATACGGTAGAAGGTTCGTTGGTTGGCCGTTGCATTTTAACCCGCCAAATTCAAAGGTATGTCAAAAAGGTACGAATCTATGATTTGATTTTTGGCCAATCGATTTTCGCCTCTGGGAAGGGTACCTAGAGTACCAAGGTATGCAAAAAAGGTACGAAACTACGATATTGATGTTTTTGCCAATCGCCTCTGGACACAACCTAAGGATAAACTTCTACGTGCCTAAGGTGCCTGAGAAAGAGTTGACGTGTAGGAAGCGGAGTTGACACTGCAATAATGCAACAGCGTGGAATTAGAACGTGCGATATCTGCACCCTATTTTATATCTTATAATTCAGAGATATTTGATCAGAATTATCAGATGATGAGGAGGAATATTTGTCGGATAACATATTTCCTAACCCTTTGACTTTGAACTGACTACATTATCGGACATTGATCTGAACAGAAGACGTTCAACAATTGTCAATCATTTCAGCAACGTAGAGTTGATATTTATCACACTGTATTTTCTTCCATGTATATTTAATCCGGTCAACTATCACAAAAGCTCAAGCCCACTCAACAGCTGTCAAGTTGGCAGTACCCAACTCCTCCAATTTATTAAATGCTTTTGCAAAGTCTACAAAGAACTTCGCCTGATCCTTGGAATAAACATCAACATATCTCTTGAACTTGGTATCTTTAATCAATGCTAAATCAGTAGGGAGCATCATAAGCTTTTTACTACCATCCTCATACTGGAACGGTCCACTCCAATCCCTCTGTTTCCAGTCCACAGTCTCAAGTAGGGTAAAGTACACATTGTTAAATGTAGTGGGTGTTGGTGACCATGGTCCATCAAAGCCTGATGCAGTAGTATGACACCTTCCAATGGCATGTGCTCCACTTAAAGCAACAATTTCTTGATCATTAAACCCCATCCGATTGAATATTGTACGCAAATGTGCACTATCACTTGGGTCAGCTCCCTTTGGACCAGTCTCCGCATTGGGTAAGCGACCATCGGGTGTTACTGAGGATGGATCAAGTGCATCGAATCTACCAGCATTCCATTTGATCTTTGGTCCACCAAGCTCCTTAATGGCCACGACACCCGCAAGCGTGTACAAATCGGCATAACTAATTGACTTGCCATACTTCTTCTTTAGTGGCTCCAGCCATTTCACAGCAGTGACTTGCAATCCAGCGTTCCCACCGTGTTTCAATTCCTCCTTGAAGTACATCGTCCCACCTCCATTGCCCACACCTCCCGATCCACCTGTCTTGCTCATTTTGTCGTACGTCCCAGAGGCATGCCAAGCCTGTTTTAGATTATATTAGTGTTATAAGACGTCAATCATTAGATCGTATACATCAGTCTCTCAATGAAAATCAAAGATCTAAGAGCAATATCTGGAGGAAATATCATATCTAACAATTGACAAATCTTAAACTCACTAGACGAACTAATGTAGGACCTTTATTCGAATCTTTCTTGATAATTGCCGCAATATCCTTTGCCACTGCAGTATAGTCTGCATCCACCAAAGGAGAAGTAACGGCAGCATTCGCGATTGTGGATAACGTCGGTGGTGATGCTACCAATGTACCACAAACTGCACCTGCGATGGTCGCAGAGGAAAGGAGGACGGTACGTCGACTGTCAAGGGCGCTTACAGCATGAACATCATCCTCTTTAGTGGAAAGGAGTACTGTTGTTGTGGTGATTGTCTTCGTAGAGGAAGGAGGGACGAATGCGGACGCAGTCGTCACCAGGAGGAGAGCAAAGAAAATCGCGAGCTTCATCGTCGGAAGGAGCGGTGTTTTGATAATCACCATACCTGTTATCTGCTGTGCACGCAAACAATCAAGCAAATCTTTCACAAAGTTTCACAACATCAACAACAACCCATAATCGAAATATTTATGTACATCAGGTAAGACGTAGTCCAATTCAAACAACATGACGTCGCGTAGTGGATTACTAGCCGTCAATAACGATAACAGCGCCGCCGTGAGATCCACAGCTGATGATGCCATCCTTGCAAAGTTATCCTGTGCAGAGCGTGGGTATTACAATGACCCATTCCTACGGCCCATGTCCATTGGCGTTGCTGGAAGTTCAAGTAGTAATAATCGAGGTTGTTCCACCACCTACTCAAACAGTAAACGCTCTACTACTGGGGGTGGTGGTGGGATACTAACGTCGAATGAGGGAGGAGCTGGACCAATGATACGTAGGGGGACACATGCTAGAGTCATGGCCATGGAACGTGTGATTGATGCGTTTCTGGCCGTTGACAATAAAACGGAGTCATTGCGGGAAATAGAGGAGGAGGAAGTAAAACAAATAGAGGACGAGAATGATGTTGTTGTGGAGGCGGATGAGGCGGAAGAACAACAACAGCAACAGAGACAACGACGATGTCATCGAAAGCAAATTGTGATACTTGGTGCGGGACGTGATACAACCTACCTTCGCCATCGTTTCGAGGAGATGGGAAAGAAACGAGAGCAAATGAAAGTGGCGTTGGAGGATCAGGATATTGATGACGTCGACGATGACGACGACGATGATGACGACGACGATGACGACGACGACGACCAAGATTATGATGTACATTGGTATGAGGTTGATCATCCTTCCACAATAAATCAAAAGGTCAAACTATGGTTACCAAAATGTATCCCCAACAAATACAAATACGATTACATTGAGCAGCATCATACCACCAACGGTGATGATGATGGAGATGGTAATATGTCCTACACTATCCAATTATCCCCACGACAGAAATATGACAATGATGGTAATATATTACTATCATCATGCAATTATCATCTAATTGGACATGATCTACGTTCCTCTCCAGATGCATTATTTCGTAAATTATCGCTTCCGGCTCATGGATATATCGAACCATTAGCATCGAATCATGGCACCACCTACTACACGTCTTGTTCGACATTGTTTATTATGGAATGTGTGGCGATGTATATGCCAGAAGTATCGGTACGGAATCTATTACATCGGATTGCGAGATCGTCATCATCATCAACATCATCATCAAGAGCAAATGACTCGGTGTCATCATTCACTTTGTTGGCAATTTATGATCCCATCCCAGGAAATGATAACTTTGGACGATTAATGATTAATAATCTCAAACGAAGAGGGATTGTTACTGGTGTCATATTACCACCACGAAAAAGTGATGCCGATAATGATGATATTGATATCAATGATGAAAATGAGGTACTAAGTCTTGAACGTACACGTACACTACACGATCAACTATCAAGGCTCGTACACTCTTGTGGATTTGACATTGCCATTGGATGTAACATGATGGATGCCTATGATCATGGTGTGGTCCGATCAGAGGACCGTCAACGTGCTTGCCAATGTGAAATGCTCGATGAACTTGAGGAATTTGTACTGCTAATGAAACATTATTGTCTTGCCTTGGGTGTTGCCACTGCCTCGTCATCATCACCTACAATTAATGTTGGTACTCAACTGTGCTCGGTAGGAGTTGACTCTCCAATGGGAATTTGTGAAGGACGATGTACAGTAATGAAACGAGATACATCGGATGGGAGAAATGTAGGAGAATAATAGACACAAACAAAAATGCAAAATGTTTATTAGTCACCCTTCAGATCCAAATCCACTGAGTCTCAACAAAATCACAACCTTTTCACTATTCCAATTATTTTTCATGTACACGTTATTAAATCTTCTTTTAATCCGTTCCAATCTTTACTCGTTTGTTGCTCACTACTTGTTCATTCACTTGACCTTGTCCAAAATCTGCCTCATCGACTGATACATATTGTCCACGATCAAGGAGACTGTTGTCACTTTCTTCTGCTTCTGCAGCCGTCGTTACACATTTCATCAAGTTCTGTACAACAATCATATCTTTTTCATTCAGTATTCCCGGTGCCTCCCATAATATTTCAACCTGATACTCATTATATAAACGTATAATATCTGTAACAATTTCTGTTGCCATACTGGGACCAGATAAGAATTGTTCACTTAAATATACCCCATTCCATGGTCTAAATTTCTGTTGTGCAATTAGCTTTGCGGTGGGTAAAAATATGGATCCAGCAATAGTAACTTCCTTCTTCTTTGTTTCTGTTGCCGACTTGTTGTTGTTGTTGTTGTTGTTGTTGTTGTTGTTGTTGTTGTTGTTGTTGTTGTTGTTGTTGTTGTTGTTGTTCGTAGTAGTAGTAGTAGTAGTAGTTAATTGATGAATATATTCTAAGCCACGTCGTAGCTTCGTTAGGTCGGTACCAAATTGCAAATAAACTTTAGTAACAATATTGGTATTAAGTTTTTCTTTCAACATTTCATTCTCCATATTTTGCAGGTTACTATCAATGAAATATGGATTGTATGCCACGGCAATAATTCCACAACCTCCATTCGTCCTCTTTGAATGAGAATTAATGGCAACAGTAGCAGCAGCAGCAACATGTGACAATGCCGTAACTGTATTCCATTGTTTACTCTTCTCTCCACTGCCATTTACAATTAGTATTTCATTTGCATTAGCATTCATATTCGTTGTAGTACCATCATTATTAGACAACAAACCAACTTGATTACAAAAAGTTGTTAGACGTATAGCGTGTGCTTCCACTCCTTGATTCTGTCGTTGCTGCTTCTTTTGACGTCCTCCTCCTCCTTTCCCTCCCCCGCCACGTCCTGCCGATGCTGCTGCCTTGTTATACTTGAGCGAATAATGTACGGATATGTCCGATTCGGGATATTCCTTCCTAATAGTTTGTACCCACGAGGCTAGTGGTTCGGCCCTGTTCTTATTGACCAAGTTGAATCGACTTATGCCATATCCGTCACGTAAGAACCGTACACGTTCGATCAGTTCAGATTGATTTTTAAAGAATAGCTCGACTCGATGATGTTTGCTCATGACGTTCGTTGTAGAAGATGATGTTGAAAGCATGATACTACTGCTAATGATGATGGACGACGTTTCGTTGAGTAATCGTGCTGCGCAATTATAATGATAAAAATATAGGTAGTACTGAGACAATAACATACACCGTGATTCTTGTGGCTTCGTCATTTTTACTGTACTGGACTACTTACTACGTAATTTTACTTTCTCCGCAAAGACATTCAAATTATTTGACCGTTATTTGAAAATTGCCCTCCCACCTGACAAAAAGACAACCGCGATTTGCCTGTCCCACAACAACAAAGTCACGACATTCTACGATACACGATATCTGACGATGACGCTCCGTCACCTCCTCCTCGCATTGTCGTCACTCAGCCTCACCATTCTCGTTCTACTCCTGACGGCGACGCCGAGTCGTGGTCAAGAGACTGCGGCCGTTTTGCCAACGCTCCATTCCCTCACGACGACCTACGCCTCGACGAGGTCCTCATCCGGGATGATGTTCGACGTCAAGAACAAGGCCGCGGATTCCAATTTGATATTGTACGGCTTGGAAATCGACGTCGTTGCCCCCCGATCGTCCAACGCGTTGCGCGTGCTGGCGTACACCAAGTCGGGGACGCACGTCGGCCACGAAATGGACGAGGGTGCATGGACGAGGTGGTTCAACGTTAGCATCGTCCCCAATGCCATGGATGAACCGACATATGTACCCCAGGATCGGGGCATTATGGGCCAATCGACATTGGACGCATCAGCAGTGGGCGTGGTTCGTCCATTGTACAGAACGCTCGCCCCGCGCGAACGTATTGCCATATATGTATCCATTACCGATGGACCGAATTTACGTCATGCCGATAACTTGGAGATCAACTATTACCAGGATGCGAACTTGGTCATCATGGGCAGTCGAGGACATGCCAAACGTTTGGGGTGGGATGGTGGACTATTATCGGAACGCACCTTTTGTGGAGGGTTGCATTACTACTTACAACCACTACTACTTGATGAGGCGAACGTGGAAGATGACGAAAATACAGACGAAGAAAAAGAAGAAGAAGAAGAAGGACTTGTTCAGAACGAGGTAGCACCAGTAATAGTAGACCCAACCACGACACTGCCATTACTACTACTCGATCCATTACAAATGTTGACAAATGGCGAGGCAGTACTATTGCCAGGTGTGGGTCTAATAACGAAAAGTCCCACACAATCGCCAACATCACGTCCGACGATGAAACCCACAACACGTCAACCAACGATATCCTCCATTCCGTCCCTTACTCCAACATTCATTCCTACCCTATCGCCAAGTCAACGACCTACCGTCCGTCCCACGGCGTCGCCCATTGCATATGAGATACTGACTACTAAATTTGAAACTACCGGATCAGACGACGAAGACACGGAAACGACGACGACGACATCTACCAATACTAATGTCAAGGTGGCAGCCGGGCACATGTTTGATATCAAATCACGTCGTAGCAGTCGTATCGAAATAAATGAAATCGGTTTTAACACATACCTGACAATACCCCTCGCTGTACGATTATATGTCCGAGAATATGGCGAAGGCTACGCGGGCCATGAAGAGACGTTAGATGGATGGAATTTGATCGCCAATATAACAGTTAATGGCGCGGGTATGGGGAATGTAACATATATCCCATACGGATCGTTCGAACCATTGGTACTAAGTCCCAAACAGGTACTGGGGATGTATCTACATGCCATCGATGGACCGTATATCTGTGCATCACCGCCGGTCGATGCACGTGGGAGCAGGAATGCCAAGGCAGGCGAGCCATATATTGCCAATTCCGACCTGGTGTTATATATAGGGGTGGGCAAACGCAAGACTGGGGAGGTACTTAGTCCACGCGTAATGAATGTGGCTATACGATATGAGAATCTTGATACTGGTATTGTACCCACGACTGCACCTACGATGGCTATTGCCGAACGCATGAAGGTGGCTACATCTATATTCCCATCGTCTGCCGATGCATATGTCGATAGTGCCTATCCGAATGTAACATTTGGGACATCGTCACAACTACTCGTCGATGGGAGCGAATCCTCGCAAAAGGTATCATTGATACAATTTGATTTAAGTATCCTAAACGGTCAAACGAAGGATGAACCTACACAAGTATTAAGTGCATCATTACGTCTATATTCCATGGAATCACAAAGTATGTTTGGCGGATATGTCCATATAATACCCAATGGCAAATTACAAGAACGAGTGGCAACTTGGGATACGGTCTCATACGCCGGTGAGCATTATGGAAGTACCTATTATGTTGGTAAATTTCGTAGTATATGGCCAAACAAATATTACGATATCGATGTTACGAGTGCATTTCGGAATAGTAATGCCATCCCACGTGGGATATTAGTTCGGCTATCTAGTGATCAAGATGACGTCGTGTCCTACCGTTCCAGGAATGATAATGATGGCGAAACATCAACGACGCATGCTAATGGACCACAATTGACCGTCAACTTTGTATACGAGCCTGATACTAACAAAGTAATGGCACGTAGTTTCGGGTCAGACCCACCGACGAATGCACCCACGGTAGTACCGGAATGGGCCAATGCCAAGGTACCCAGTGATCGATCGCCATCGTACTTTAATTACAATCCCAATACATTATACGGTCCAGATAGTTGGGGCACTTTAGAAGATGCAGTACATGATGACTACTATGAATCACTTCGTGGACTTGATATTGATACGCGATCTAATCGTTGTGGTGATGGTACGCGTCAAAGTCCACGTGATTTGTGCGACACCAATGATGAATGCATCGAGTGGCACGAACCGCGACCGCGTGCGGGTGGATATGGATTACATGAATCGAGTTCGTACCGTCCGCAGCCGGTAATTATGTCGAACAAGTTACGCGTGGTCTATCCTCAACGCGACTCCGAGTGGGATCGACCTGAACCACCCGGCGTTGACTTCGCGCATAATGTCTTTCAAAGCGGGATACAAGACCTAACGCATATTGATATTAAGGTTCGTAGTGAACACCGGTTGTGTGGTAAGCAGTATGATGCCGAAATGCAGTTGTTTCATGTACATACAAAAGAACGTGACTTTGAGGCCTTATCTATATTGATAAATGCCGGTGAAAGTGATGAGTTTGGACATGATGATAATTCACATTTTCAAATACTATTAGACTTCTTTCAACGTGAATTTGATTATCACGTTTGGGTTTGTGCAGAGGCTGAAGCTGCCGCTGCTGCAAAGGTGGTGGTGGAGAATGATGATGGACCCACTACTACTACTGATGATGATGGTACTGCAACAATGAATGATGACATTGAAGTATGGGACAACGACGATGATCAAAGGAACGACGACGATGATGATGTCCCATCCGATGATGACAACAACAGTGATAATTGGCGTCCTCGTCGAACCACCAATCTACGTCCTTCGTCAATAACTGAAACTGCATCAGCATCATCATCACAGAATAGTCGACATCTTCGTCGTGATCCATTTTTATGGGATCCACTCGAGCCATGGTATATGTTAAATTCTATACACTTCTGGGCCTACGAAGGTTCGATAACCGAACCACCCTGCTTTCAGGATATACATTGGCGTGTTATTGATGTGCCGATGAAGATTAGTATGAAGCAATACTTTCAACTAAAACGATTAATGTTTGACCATGTAGATCCAGATACATGTAAGAAGACTAGTACACACTACGAGGAGAGTAATGCTCGACCAGTCCAGGCATGGACCGAAGGGAATGTTTATCGTTGTAAACGGAGTGACTACATGAGTGATATGGAACGTAAGGAAGCTGGTAGTAATCATGGATTCCGAGAGGAGGACATGTGGATGGGCGTTGATAATTTGCCATTTATAACGCCTGAATTCCCAGAAGCTGGATGAAGAATATTATATGTGTTGTAGAGAAAGAGAGAGAGCGCAATGTCTATTTACAATCATGATGTGACGTACACACAAGGTAGGACAACTTTATTCGTATAATATATATAAAGCTAGATAGATGAACTAAATGAATAATGTATCGTAACTTTGCATCTACGAAAATGAAGTCTTCCCATCCATAATTACAATTTAAAAGCGAGAGCATCTTGGTTGTCATCACTTTGAGCGGAGGACTACCCAAGTCTTGTTATGGCCTCCTTTAAAAGCTCGACCTATGGGTCTGTCTTAGATAATGTCTTTAGTGGAGAATACTTTGCCCAAACCCTCTTTGACATTGACGGTAGCAATGACATTTTGCTTTATGTCTGTGCAAGCATAATCAGAACTATCATTCTATTCTTTAATAGTATTCTAGTTATAGACCCAATATATAACTCTTGCTAGGTGTTATACATAATCTACATTGTTTCTAAATTAAATCGAATATAACTGTCTCTTGCTTCACTTCTCATCTCAGCACAGGAAGAATTGTAAGCTGCCAAAGTTGAGTCAATTGATACTCTACTGGCATAATCTTTTCCAAAACATATTTTCAATTTATGCATGGCAAGGTAGTCTCCACCTGATGCCCCAATTGTCCAATGCGTTACAGCTCGTTCCATATTTCCAGATTCAAACTCTATTGATCCAAGGTTGTTTCTTGCCAGTTCATCCCCCAACATAGCCGCGGCCTCAAAGTGGAACCTGGCCTTCTTTAAATTTCCCCCCTCATGATAAAGCATACCCAAGTGATAATGTGCCTTATTAAATCCAAGATCTGCTGCTCTGACATAAAGTTCCTTTGCCTTTACATGATCCTGTTGAACACCGTTCAATCCCTTGTAACAACAATACGCCAGCAAACAAATCGAAGGGGGATCATTTGCCTCCACCCGCTTCATATTATCTTCAACCTGCTCTTCCACTGTTTTGTTACGGTCTGCATTGCAAAACGGACACTTCAAGTTTCCAGACTCATGGAAGGAGTGCACGCACCCTCCGCAAATGCTTTTCCCGCAACATGAATAATATGTTTCCGTGGTTAAATTTGCCAACTCCTGATGCGCATCCGCAAAGTAGTTAATTGGTACAGATGATATAGTCGCGGGTGGAAGTGTGACACACGACAAAATTTTCCCAGGCATGGGTAGGAAGCAAATCGGGCAGTCCTCCTTGGCCGGTGGGTCCTTGAACAGCGCCTCGTCGCGTAGCTCAGCAGCACGGAGCTTGCAGTCTTGTTTATGCATCGGCCAATGATTCCTTTGGCACGTGGCGTCGCAATACTTGGCTTCCATACAAGATTTACACGTCTTCAGAGAGGCACACCCCGCAACGCCGCACTGGGCGCAGCAGTTGGTTGTCGTCATGATGTTCGATGTTCTACACCGTGCTATCCCAGTCAAGCCCAGTCTAAAAATTAATGAAACACCTAAATTCGAAAAATGAGCGGGAGAGGTGGTTGGATACGTCCAGAACATTTTATCCCTAGGATGGAATGAGGGCAACAATGGCGACTATCAATCGGAGACAACAAAAGAGTAAATCAAGCTCCTCGTCGTCACCTAATAATAGTAGTAGCGGGCGATCATTGCTTGATTATTCCATCGTAGGTTGCTTCATACTAATTATAGGGCTGGTCGTAGTCCTACTTGACACGTACCAGTATGTAAATGTTGGTCTGCATTTACGAGGCGGAGGAGGTGTAACGAACAACAACGCTGAATCCACTTCAAAACAATTAAATGCACGAGAGGAAGGTGCACTTATGGAAGCGATGAAATCCTCCTACGCAACGAAGCATGAGGATATTGATGAGACAAATCGTGAAATTAATAATGCAAAGTCTATATTGGCCGAGAAACAAGCAGAGGTTGAAACAATTGTTCAACACATGGACGACAGCAAAGTAGTAGCAGGAGTAGTAACATCAACCGAAGAAAAGAAGATAGTGGATGAAATTAAAGAGGTTGTAATAGTAAAGGAAAGTACTGATACATTAGACCAAGTGAAAGAAGAAGAACTTATTGTTGAGGCTGTGGTAGAGAAGGAATTGGGGATTGATCAATGGTGCGGCACATGTATTTGGAAAGATATATTCAAATGTGATCATCGTTTAATTTGGTTAATGAATACATATACAGAAACTGAGGTTGTGATCAAGGAATCTTTGATTAAGGATGGACATTGTACTATGAAGGAAGGTGGTAAAAAGATTAGATATAAATAATTGATTTGCGTCCTTGATTAGTTTGATATTCCTGTGATTATCCACATCCCGAAAAATCAATCACAATTGGTTTCGCACATCATACACCGCAAACACTCCAGCGCACCATCGCGGCGTTCATAGGGCACAAAGATATGGTCGTGGTAGTACGCAGAGACGGCATTTATGGGAATGTCTATCGCGGCAAGCGCTGTCGTAATCGCAGCGAGAAAGCCCACCGCCTCGAGGTCGGAGTGGATGGAAAGTGTGATCATCGCCCATCTGGGAAGCCCTTCATCACATTGTGTTGCCGGGCTGATAATCGTGACGCCCTCGGGTTCCCGAAACATCAAAATGGCCGTTTCCAATGTGGCCGCATCAAAGCCGCTTTCGGATGTGCGAAAGACCCATATGCCATCCGTGAGAAGTGGCTGCATCGTCCTAATCAGCGTGTCGAGGTTCCGTTCACCATCCATGGAACCACTTGTTGATCCTGAATTTATCCTGTAGATACCACCATGTGTCTATTTTACATTTCTACATCTAGTGAGTTATCCCTACCTCCTCGCCTCCCTCACAATCAAATTCACTCTGCGACGGACACAATATTTACGTAGATTCTAAATTAGCCACTGATGTTGCGGAACTGTCGTCATTCCCACGATGTTCCCTCCTCTACTCGTCGTATTCATCGTCGTCTCCATCGCGAATTGTTGCAGTGTCGCATCCTTTTCGTCATTACCAAGCAGCAGCAGCAGTAGTAGAGGTAGTTGCTGTCGATCAACGACTTCGTTCGGATCTAGGGCCCTTCCAATTACTGCTTTTACTCTCCCGTCACTCCGACGGACGAGTAGTATCATCAACCAAAGCAGTCATCGCAACACTGCGCTTGCATCTTCTTCTTCTTATTTCTCATCATCGTCATCATCATCATCATCGCTGTTACAACTGCACGATGAAAGTCTACGACCGGGCATCGCCGCAATCAATGCCGCCTTGCCGACACTCCTCCCATTGGTAAATCAATTACGTAATACAGTACCCTACTTTCGACTGTACTCGATTGATATGCTTGCGTCGTGTAATTACTTCCCCCAAGAATTATTCGAATGTTACACCGAAAGTTGCGAGGTCTATCCCGTCGATGATGCCGATGTGCCATCCGACATCCGAATGCGCGATTTGAACGAATATGATTTCGAATTAGACGGCTGGGCACGATGGGATATGCCCACGGAGGATTATTACGATATTGTGGGTTTTCCGGAAGATTATACCGGATATGATGGCAGCGATGTATGGAAATTCATACACGAACGGATCGAATTTAAGAAGGAAACAATTAAAACTAGAACAACAGCAGCAGCAACAACAGCAACTACAACAGCAGCAGAAGGTGTTGATGGTGATGATGGTATTACACATTGGAAGGCTGATTTTAACAAGGCGATTAGTGGACTACATGCCATGGTATCAGCACAAGTTGTACGTGGGATGATTGACAAAATCAATTCTCCTTCGTCCTCTTCTGGAGGAGGAGGACTTGATCCAAACAAATACATGTGGACCAACCCAACGAATGAATATCATCGTCGATTGGGGCCGAACGGGACTACGCCCCGTGCTATAGAAAATATGTACTTTACTACCATGTTACTGTTATCGGGGATACGTGCCGTGCGTGATCAATTATTAGGCGATTGTGATGCAGGACAAATTGGTAATGATGATGCATGTACTACCCTACGTTCAATATTGTACCATCCGTTATTGGATGATGCCAGTATTGATTATGCGTCATTACGTTTACGTGAACATGTATTACAGGATACCAACAACAATAGCAATGGCGGTGGGTTATGGGAGGCACGGATGCGTTCACGAGACCTACTACGTATTATGAATTGTGTACAATGCAATAAGTGTCGATTTCATGGTAAGATTGCAGCACTGGGACTAAGTACGGCATTCAATCTTGTTATTGGTGGGGATAGATGCAGTGGTGTCGAGGATGTTACCACGGTCCATCGTGTGGAGTTGGCGGCATTACTAACTTCTTTGGCCAAGTTTACTAATGGAATTGACTTATGCATAGAAATGGAACAACAGCAGCAACCTCAATGAGTATTTGTGGCGATGTTGTGTTGAGTGAGGAAGGGGGGGGGGGGGGGGGGGGTGGGAGGAGGGGGGAGGCAAATGCTTGACATTAGTATTTCCAAAATAGGGAATTACTTGTGTGTGTGTGTGCTATAGTAAAGTCAAAAGAGAATAAATCAGTTACAGCACAAAAGCTCTTTTATTGTTGGCACTGTGTCGGTATAAGTTTTGTGTATTGATTTTTACATCTAACAATACGATACACTCAACACCACTAAAATATGATTTACTATTACACTGAAATCAACAATCGTTTTTCCATCCTCTCCGCCTCTTCCTCCTCGTTGGTGTCATCGTTGGTGTCATCATCGTCTTCGTCTTCCTCAGATTCATAGAAATATATTTCTGCACCAAAGTCAACAAAGGCACATGTTATCCACAATATGCAGGATGTGAAATCCGCGTATGTGTCGAGAAAGGTGGATTCATACGCACTTAGTTCAATGTAGGATGTAATAATCTGTGCACAAAAACAGAAGAGAGATATTGGAATGAAGTGATTTTTCAGATGAATAAAATAACACATGCCCGTGCAAATATATACAAGATAAGGCAAAGTACTTACATCCATTATACATCCACCAAAGAAACATATTCTACTAAATAAAAAGATATAATATCCCTCATATGTTTCACCATAATGTCCATCATTCTCAATCTCCTTCCGATGTCGACGTATCAAAACATACGCCTCTATCAAGTACATGTGACAACTAAGTGAATTCCATCGACTTTGCATGATCGACGAATCACAATTGGCACTAATTACACCAGCCACGCCGGCGAATATCATGAATATGTCGACATACTCGCCGTAATACATTAAGTCGGCCAGTCCGCACAATACGAAGAATGCACCACCCATGGAATCAAATAATGTAGAATATGTCCAATAGCTTTGTCGCATAGTATCAATGACGTGTCGTGTAACTTTATCAAGTATGGGTGCTGCCGTTGATGATGCTGCTGCCGTGGATGATGTTATTGTGGTTGTTGCCGTCTTTTCCCAATGTATCCAACCAACATCATCATCCATATCAATAATCTCATTGGGTATATGATGTTCATTAGTAAATACAGTCCATTGTAGATCTAATATAGCGCCCTTCAAATAGAACAGTGAACCTAATATAAATGCTACATGTCCTAGCCACATGGCCCCGTTGGATCCTTTAATTGTAGTACCCGAGAGTGAAAAGAATTGTGCATACCATAGTGACTTCTTCCTTGTTATTGTTGTTGTTGATGGAGATGTGGATAAAACTTTTTCTCGGTCTAACTCGTGCCGCCGTAAACTATCATCAAGGTAGGATCCATCATCGAAGGAATCCGATGCCAAATGCATTAATGACCCCATGAACGAACCGTAATAATATTCCTTCGTTCGTTTTGGACTATCACTACTACTACTAGTATCATTATTATCGGAGGACGACGACGACGACGATTTAGGAGAACAGGTCATACTGCCCGCGGTTGTTACACTAATGGTATCCTCGTTCTTATTGTCGGTGGTGATGGTAATGCGTGCAAAGAAGTCTTCTTGACCCGTCTTCGATGATCCATCATTGCGCAGCGGTGATGACGACATATAAATGTGTTTTGTCTCCTCACTTTGCTTCGGCACTATCCTCTGTTACTCCTACTGCTCTGCTGATATTGTGAGGTCATGGTGTCGTGATCTTGGAACGGAATGTTGTGGTCGACGTTCACAGAACAGGTGCGTGTTCATCAACAACGCAACAGGACTATTCCGGGAGAGAGACAGGAGACGTCTGAAAATTTCGGGGCAGTTGATCGAAGTCTCTTTCCCGCGGTCACCGCGGTCGTGCTCGCTTCATAACAGCCCCACAAAGTCAGCGGCGGGCCGGCCGGCCCCTTGTGGAGATAAACAAAAGGAGTACGGTAAAAGCGAAGTGAGACGACGACGATGTATCGCGGAGGTAGTTTTGATAATAGTGGTAGTAGACGACGACATCGGCAACAGCAACGATGCCGTGCCGATCACCATCCCAACGTTACGAGAATGATACATGAGCCTCCCGCCTCTTCTGCCAGCAGCAGCAGACGGCGCCGAGTGCCACTATTCTCCACACTCCTCCTCCTCGCCATAGCTTCGCTTCTACTGCTA
>Ga0247843_1006237_pt1 | contig 15748 bp, 14 predicted proteins | sample LaCruzMarch2017__FD_192420 | JGI IMG/M metagenome (GOLD analysis project Ga0247843, IMG submission 192420) | Freshwater microbial communities from meromictic Lake La Cruz, Castile-La Mancha, Spain - LaCruzMarch2017_8m | ecosystem: Environmental > Aquatic > Freshwater > Lake | place: Spain... | reverse complement strand
TGTGAAACGACGTTAGTTACCATTTCCAATGATATTAGGGTTCGATAACCACACCCATTTTAGAGAATTTACCTATTCTTTCGTTAACCAAGGTATCTGAATCTAACTCTCTCAAGACTTTCAGTTCTCTTTTTATGGCGGCTTTTACAGATAAAAAAGCTTCTTCCGATGAATGATGTGCACCACCTATTGGTTCCTTAATTACACCATCGATTAAACCTGACTTTAACATATCTGCGGATGACAATTTAAGAGCATCTGCAGCAAGTTCTTTTTTATCCCAGGTTCTCCATAAAATACTAGAGCAACTTTCAGGACTAATAACGCTATACCAAGTATATTCCATCATTAAAACTCTATCACCAACACCTATACCCAAAGCACCTCCACTTGCACCTTCGCCGATAACGATACAGACAATTGGGACTGTTAAGGTAGCCATTTCGAATAAATTGCGTGCAATGGCTTCGCCCTGTCCTCTTTCTTCTGCTTCTAAACCAGGACTTGCACCTGGAGTATCAATAAGTGTAACTAAAGGTACATGAAACTTTTCAGCCAATTTCATTAATCTGAGAGCTTTTCTATAGCCTTCAGGATTGGGCATTCCAAAGTTTCTAAATTGACGTTGTTTGGTATTTCTACCTTTTTGTTGACCTAAAATCATGACTGGTTTGCCATCAATTTTCGCAAAGCCACCTACGATTGCTTTATCGTCTTTAATTTGTCTATCACCAAACAATTCAACAAAATCAGTACAAATATGCTCAATATAATCTAATGTATAGGGCCTTTCAGGGTGTCTACTAATTTGAACTTTTTGCCAACCTGTTAATTTAGAATACGTATTTTTTTGAACTTCTTTGATTTTTGATTCAATGGTTTGAATCATATCGGTCATATCTAGTTTACCCTGTTCATGGGTAACTTTTGCTTTTTCAAGCTGTTCGGTCAATTCAAAAATATCCTTTTCAAAATCAAACCAAAATGAATTTGCCATATTTATAGATTTAAAAGCGCTGTTAGGCGCAAATTAGAATTAGTTAGAGTTTTATTAAACCCAATCCATTGCCATTGCAAGTCCACCAAAAAATGTTGGTAAACCTAACCAAAAAGCTTGTGGCAAGAAGATTGTGAATATTGTGAGTGCAATGCCACTTACAATACATAAAGCCCAATAACCTTTCGTGTTGCGTTTTTCGTTACTCATAGATTGTGCGAATATAATATGTTTTTTAATTCTTTAATTTAAAACTTTAATATCCTCCCAAAAACGGGTAAATTTTGTATTCCATACAGGAATAAAATCGAGCTTTTCTAGTTCAGCATCTCTGTTTAAAGCCAATAATACCGAAATTAATGGAATGTTTACACCAGCCAAAAGGATGGACGAAGTGGTGCCTTGTAACCGAGGATTTATTTCCAATAATTTAGCAATTCCATTTCTATCTCGTCTCCATTGCATGCCAATTGGGCCATTCAATTTTAAACTTTCGGCCAATTTTTTACTTTGGTTAATTATATCTGTGTCTTCAATGATTTTTCCGGCAACAGATATACCACCTATCATTTTATCTCGTGTTCTAGGAATACAAATTAAAACAGCGCCATCCCGACAAACCAAATCAACACTATATTCAGTTCCTGGCAAAAATTCCGTAACCAAAAGTGGAATTTCAAAATTCTCCTGTAGTCTCAAATTCCATTCTTCTTTTAACAAAGAAAAGGTTGAAGGTTTGTTTGTTAAGAATTGATGATTTACTTCTTTGGAAATAATCCCAAATCCACGAGAACCGTTACCTAATACTGGTTTAAAACAAAGCATTTCATGTCTCTTTTGCAAGTTATCTACGGTTGTTTCCCATTGAATTTTGTTACTGGTTACCTCACCCTCAGGAATTGGAATATCAATACTTTGCGAAAATTGATGTAGTAACCCTTTGTTATTTGCAATGGTTAAATTATCATGGTTTGAGATTATAACTTTAACTCCAATTTTCTGAAACTCGGCTTCATTTTTAGCCAATAAATTTAACTCCTGAGTTGTAATTGGTAAAACAACATCTATCTTGTTTTCAATGCAAATTTTAGCAATGGAATGTATGTAATCTGGATGGTTACTTTTGGGAACAACAAAAAAATAATCCGCCAATGATGAACCGTAAACACCTGCTTCACAATCACCTGCGTAAATCTCACACAGATTTCTCTGTTTTAAACATTTTACTATACCTGCAAAGCCTGGAGCCCCGGCACCAGAAGGTATTAATACACGTATAGGAAGATTTACCATAAAACAAAGGTATAGATGTGTTGGAAATGAAGGCGAATGAGATTATAAATTCGTAAAAATAAATTTCAAATTGGTCGGAATTATCACATTAATCAACTGAATAAATTTATGATAACGCCTATCTTTGCAACGATATGTCAGACTTCATTTATATTGAAAACGCAAAACAATACGTAGGGCAAACCGTCACATTAAAAGGATGGGTTTCCAATAAACGGGAAGGAAAAGGGATTGTTTTTATCATTTTGCGTGATGGAACAGGTTTTTGCCAATGTGTGGTTACCGAAGATAATAGTGGAATTGAAAATTTGAATAACGCACAAAGCTGTACTTTAGAGACTTCTGTACATATTGAAGGCATCATTGCACTGGACGAAAAGCAAATTGGAGGTATTGAGATACAAGTAACGCATATTAAAATAATTGGAGAAAGTATTGAATATCCAATTGCCAAGAAAGAACATGGAATAGAATTCTTAATGGATCAACGCCACTTATGGTTGCGCAGCACAAGACAATGGGCTATAATGAGAATTCGCAACACCATTATTTATTCAATTCACAAATATTTTCAAAGTCAACAATTTATTCAAATGGATGCGCCAATTTTTACAGGGAATGCCTGTGAAGGTACTAGTACATTATTTGAAACAGATTTTTATGGTGATACTGCCTACTTAAGTCAAAGTGGCCAATTATATGGTGAAGCAATGGCGATGGCGATGGGTAAGATTTACACTTTTGGGCCAACATTTAGAGCGGAAAAGTCCAAAACTAGAAGGCATTTATCTGAATTTTGGATGATAGAGCCTGAAATGGCATTCTATGATATTTTTCAAAACATGGATACCATAGAAGGAATGCTTCATTTTGTTATTAAGGAAGTGATTGAAAATTGTAAAACAGAATTGGAAACAATTAACCGTGATACTTCCATTTTGGAAAGTTCATTGAAACCATTCCCAAGAATGACCTATGATGAAGCTGTTGACATTATAAAAGGAAAAGTCCCCGTAAATGGTATTTATAGCATTGCTTTACTTGAGAAAGAACTGAAAGACGCTGAAGATAGTTTAGTCGCTATTGACAACGAAATAGAAGACAAAGAGAAAAAAATAGCTTCTGGCTCATTAAAAAAAGGTGAAGTTAACTTTATGACTGCAAAAGTGATACAGTTAAAACAAGAAAAAAATGACATCGAAGAATTGTTAAGAAACATACCAACTTGGTTAAACAGTGCACGCAACTTTGAATACGGCAATGATTTTGGCGGCAGCGATGAAACAGTCCTTACCAAATTATTTGATTCTCCAGTGATGGTTTATGATTGGCCGCATGAAGTAAAAGCATTTTACCTAAAAAGAAATCCTGAGGACAATCGATTTGCACGAGGCGTTGATGTATTGGCACCTGAAGGCTATGGTGAAATAGTTGGAGGTGGCGAAAGAGAAACCAATGTAGAAAGTTTAATTGAAAAAATCCATGAACACCAACTTCCAATGGAAGAATTTGAATGGTATTTAGATTTAAGAAAATTTGGATCTGTGCCACATAGTGGGTTTGGTTTGGGTTTAGAGCGTTTGGTTACTTGGGTTTGTAAACTCAAACACGTTAGAGAGTCTATTCCATTCCCTAGAATGTACGGCAGATTAAAGCCATAAAAAAATACAAAATGCTAGATTTTCACAATCATATTATTCCGGGAATAGACGATGGCTCACCAGATTGTGCAATGTCTGAACAGCTCATTCAGGGTTTAAAAGAACTCGGATTTGACGAAATTATTGGGTCACCTCATATCATTATGGATACACATCCCAATAACAAAGAAACCATATCTGATGCCTTTCTAAAGCTAAATGAGCATCAAGCCAGCAACCATTCGATGTCGTTGTCTTCTTACGCAGCAGAGTACATGATGGACGATACATTTCTAGCAAAACTCAATCAAAAAGTGCCTTTGTTGTGTATTAAAGATAATATTGTATTGGTAGAATTGTCTTATACTCACAAACCAGACCATTTAGAAACAATGAGTTTTCAACTACAAATTGAAGGTTATATTCCCATCCTTGCACACCCTGAAAGATACATTTATTATCACAAAGATTATAAAACAACCTATACCTATCTTAAAGATTTGGGATTTGATTTACAGTTAAATTTATTGTCATTGACACCATATTATGGCAAAGAGGTCCAAAATATTGCTTTAAAGTTATTAAATGATGGCCTGTACGATTTTGCTTGCACTGATTTACACCATTTGAGACACTTAGAAGCCCTACAATTCTTAAGCAATGAATATGGCTCAATGAAAGAATTGTTCCAAAAATACAATTTTAGAAATTCCGAATTGTCTCTTAGGCAATCAAATTAATATCCATAGATTTGTTTTAAAGTAAGTTTTTCTATCTTACCGTACTTCTTCAAATCCTCGTCGTTGATTCTATCTTTACTTGCAACAACTCCGATATGGTACGTTTTATTTGAAACAAACTCTTTGTGATATTTTACAACGTCCTGCATGTTTATTGTTTTTAGTTTTTCGTACATCAACTTAGAAGGATCTTCTGAGTAGTTCATGCGTTTCATTGTCCAATAGGTATTTACATAATTTTCTGGTAAAATTCTATTTGATTCAATGTTGTTCACCAAACTTTGTTTAGAAAGTTCAAAAACTTCTTTATTTACAGGCAATTCATTCAGTAAGGAGTTCATTGAACCAATGGCATCATGAAACTTATCTGATTGGGTGCCCACAAATGCCGTCATGTAATTCAACTTATCTGCTTTGTTTGGTATACTTAAAATTGCATTTGTACTGTATGCTAAAGCTTTAGACTCTCTAATTGTTTGAAAAACAACGCTGCTCATATCACCACCAAAATATTGATTGAACGCACGTAAATCTGTTAAATTTGAAGGATTAAATAAACCTGCAGGAGAATACCATCTTACATTTGCTTGAACTTGTGGATAATCTACAAAATAAACCTTTGGCTCGGAGAAAGATAGTTCTTTTAATTTTGGCGATACAACATCAACAAATTCCTTATATTTTTTCTCACAAAATCCACTTTTTTTCAATGCCTTTGTAACATCTTCAAGGCTACGTTGGCCATAATAACTGATTTCACGGGTGCTATTAAATAAATCAGCGATTGTTTTTAATAAAATTTTGTTGTTGAGCTTTTGAATTTCTTCATTAGAAATTTGGCACGTACTTGGGTTGTAAGGTCCATATTTAATGTAATTTCCCAAATTCTGTTGTATCACCGATACATTTGATTTCGAATTCTCTCTGGTTTTAAGATAATCTTGAATCAATGCTTGAAGCTTCGCGTTGTCTGCTTTTAAGTTTTTTATCCAGCCTGAAATTAACAGAAGGGAATTATCAAAACTTTCTTCCGGACCTTGTAATGTCAAGTAACTAAAATCTGGGGTACTACTCAACTTATATGTGCAGCCTAGTTTAAACATTTCAACGGATATTGCTTCCAAAGATTTGGTTTTACTACCCAATAGTTGTAAATACTCTATCGCTATAGAATTGGTAAGGTTGTGATATTCTCCATGATTAAAACGAATGTTTAAATTGAACAATCTATTTGACTCATTTCTTACATAGAAAACAGGAGTATTGTTAATTTGTTGGCTTTGAACAAAAGATGGGTCAAAGAAAGTGGGCTTCAGTGTATTGGATTTGATTTCAGACCATTCTTTTACAAAATCACTCTGTTTATCTCTATTCAATTCAACAGGATGAATTTCTGGTTTTTTAATTTTTACATTTTCAGGGGTAGTGCCTTTCTTCTTGTATACAACAACCCGATCATTTCCCAAAAATTCTTTTGCAAACTCAACAATTTCTTCTTTGGTTATTTTTGACATTTCAAACAGCTCGTTCATTGTATTTTGGTAAGGTTTGTCATTCACATAACCCTCCATGATAATTGAACATCTATTCTCATTTCCATTAAACGCTTTAAGTTTTGAAATTTCTTCATTTAAAACAATGGCTTTTACCATTTCAGCGTCAAAATCACCTTTTTTTATTTTATTGATACCTTCAAGTAATAAACTCTTAACTGAATCGAGGGTTTGACCCTCTTTTGGGGTGCCGTAAAGAATAAATAAGGAATAGTCTTTTAAAGTTTGAACGGCAGATCCAGCCGCCAATATTTTTTGATTTTTAACCAATTCTAATTCTAAAATTCCCGCTGAAGTATTGGTAAGTAATAAATCCACCAACTTCAATTTCTGAATGTTTTTGGGATTATCATAATCCACCCTATAACCCAACATTGTTAATTCTTCACTAGGTCCTACAACATCAATTATTCGTTCAACATTTCTGGGTTCTTCGGGAATATAGGAATAACTTGGAACGGGCTTTGGCTTCATGTAAGCAAATTTTTCATACACTGATTTGGCCAATTCATCAGGATTGATGTCTCCGGACATAATAATAGCCATATTATTTGGCACATAATAGGTATTGTAATACTCTCTTATGGCTTTAAGTGATGGATTTTTTAGATGTTCTATTGTACCAATTGTAGTTTGTTTACCGTAATTGTGATTTTTAAATAATTCACCATACAATTTTTCCCAAACTTGGTTCATATCTCGGTCAATGCCTATGTTTTTTTCTTCATAAACCGCTTCTAACTCAGTATGAAAAAGCCTTAAAATTGGATTACGGTATCTCTCTGATTCCAATACAAGCCATTTTTCAATATTGTTGGATGGAATATCATTTATGTATACGGTCATATCGTTAGACGTGAATGCATTTGTTCCTTGTGCACCAATGGCCTGACACATTTTGTCAAATTCGTTGGCAATAGCAAATTTGGCCGCAACTTGGCTCATACTATCTATCATTCTATAAACAAGTTCTCTTTGAGATTCGTCTTTAAGAGTATTGTATTTTTCATATAATGAGTCAATGATTGCCAAGTATTTTTTTTCATTTTCCCAATCAGCAGTTCCATATTTATCAGTACCTTTAAACAACATGTGTTCTAGGTAATGTGCCAAACCTGTGTTGGTAGAAGGATCGTTCTTGGAACCAGTTTTTACAGCTACCATTGTATAGACCCTTGGTGTAGTTCGATTCTCTGAAGTGATCAATGTCAAACCGTTATTGAATGTATAATGCCGCGTATTTAATGGGTCATTATTGAACTTTCTCATCGTCCAATTTTCGGTTTTAGTATCTGAATAAGAACTAATTCTATTCTGTGCAAATACAATATGCAATTGACACAATAACATCAACCCCAATAGTTTTTTCATATAACAAAGATACAATATCCTCCATTCTGTTATAAATTCGTTTCGATGAAAATTTTTACTTTATGTTTTTCTCTGATATTGATTTTAACCTCATCTGTATACCAAAATGGATTTTTGAATCAACAAATAAAACATGATAGGGTAAAAGTTGCTTACAATGAAAAAGGCAAACTACTAAAATCGAAATTAAGTATATCAAAAATTGATTGGCAACAATTACAAATTTTAATGGTTGCTTACAAGGAGGAATCAATGTTAGAGGTGTATGTCAAAAATAAAAAAGCCCGAAAATTTCAACTTTATAAACAATACCCAATTTGTGTAAAATCAGGAACATTGGGTCCAAAAAGAATGGAAGGAGACCAACAAGTACCCGAAGGATTTTATCATATTAACGTGTTCAATCCTTACAGCGATTTTCATTTGTCTCTTGGCATTAACTATCCGAATAAATCAGATCAAATACTTGGCCATAAGAATAAACTTGGCAATGCTATTTTCATACACGGTTCTTGTGTTTCTATTGGTTGTTTACCAATAACATATGAAGCGATAGAGGAAATATATTTGTTAAACGTTTTTGCAAAAAACGCAAATCAAACCAAAATTCCCGTTTATATATTTCCCTTTAGAATGGATAAAAACAATAGTGAAAAATACTTTAATACACATAGAGAAAACAAAACACTTATAACTTTTTGGAAGAACATTCAATCCGGATACACAATGTTTAATTTAAAAAAACAGGGATTAAGAATTACAATTGATGAGAATGGTAGTTATATTTTTTAGTATTACTTCTTGAAATAAGGCTTAATCTCTTAATTACATTTGCAGGGTGAAAAAAGGCATACACTCCATATATCTGTCCACAGGAAGCAATTTAGGCCCTTCAATAGAAATTTTAGAAATGACGAATTGTTTAATCCAAAAGCATATCGGAAACATTAAATTAAAATCAGCATTGTATAAAACCGCGGCATGGGGCAATACCAACCAACCTGATTTTATCAATCAAGTATTAAACGTACATACTATATTTACGCCGCTGATTATATTAAAAAAAATAGAAAAGATAGAAAGAGAATTAGGTCGACTAAGGGTTGAGAAATGGGGTCCTAGAATTATCGACATTGATATTTTGTTGTATGACAATGAAATAATTAAAACTACACAACTTGAAATTCCCCATCCAGAAATGTTGAATCGAAATTTTGTATTAAAACCCTTATTAGAAATTGCATCCAAATTGATTATGCCTAATTCCAAACAGCCATTGAAAGAACTCGCAAAAAAGAATACAGACATTTTACCAATCTTGAGATTGCCATGATTCTAGAACCATATGTCATTCCTCCATTAACTTGGTACATTAAAGGTATTCAAGTTGGAAACTTCAAAGTTGGAAATAGTGTAAATAAGGAGTCCTTGAAAAAAACAAAGGGATATGCCATTAATGCGCCCAATAAATCACAAATATTGCAATTTCCAACCTTCGAATACAATCAAGAAATAAACGATTTAACCATCAATTATTCCGTTAAATGGATTTCTGAACACAAAAATGCGCTACAAGCTGCTTACGGCAATTCTCCATTCTTTGAATTTTACAACTATAAAATTTATACTCATTTTGATAATAAATACAATACAATGAGCGAGTTGCGATTTCATTTATTAACTCAATTACACAAAATATTGAATTTAGAAAAATTCGAATTGAAATTTATAAATGAAGTTTCAGAAGAACAAACGTCAGATTTTACATTAAAAATTCCAGAATACCCTCAAGTTTTTGAAGATAAATTCGGATTTCGACCTGAAGTATCTATATTGGATTTAATCTTTAATCTTGGCCCAATGTCGAAAGATTATCTATTTAAATTCTCGAGTATATGACTACAAAAAGTCGATTTATTTAGTTTCTTGCCTATACCTTTGTTTCGAATATGTCTGTAGTTAAAAAGCTAGCCTCACAAACAGCCGTATATGGCTTAAGCACCATGGTGGGTAGGTTTATAAACTATTTACTTGTTCCAATTTATACGGCGGTTCTTTTAAATATTGCGGATTACGGGGTAGTAAGCGTAATGTTCAGTTATGCCAGTCTATTTTCTGTAATTTTTGCAATGGGTTTGGAAACAGCATTTTTCCACTTTGCTCAAAAAACCGATTCTCCCGAACAGGTATTTTCCAACGCAGTTCACGCTTTAATACTGAGTGGATTGATATGGTTAATTGTAGTCAGAATTTTTTCGAGTGAAATAATGGCATTTATTGGCTATCCAGACCATCCTGAATATGCCTTTTGGTTTGCTTTAATTTTGGTATTTGATTCTATTTCTGCACTTGGATTTGCTTGGTTCAGATTTAAACAACAGCCTTGGAAATTTGCAAGTATCAAATTAACTAACATTATTATAAATGTATTCTTTAATCTGTTTTTCCTATTCATTTTACCAGAACTTCCTCAAAGTTTTGAGTTGATTTTTAGTCCATTTGTTCAAAAGCAAAATCAAGTTTCTTATATCTTTTTTTCATCTCTACTTGCTGCAATATTAACAATTCCTCTTATGTATAAAATATTTAAGTACATACTTTTAGGAATTGACTTTGAATTACTTAAAAAAATGTTAAAATATAGCTATCCGTTAATTTTTATTGGACTAGCAGGTATGATAAATGAAACCTTCGACCGAATTCTTTTGAAAAAAATCCTCCCTGAAAGCCAGGCCGATTATCAAACTAGTATTTATAGTGCATTTTATAAATTGAGTATGATTTTAACCCTATTTGTTCAAGCATTCCGGTTTGCTGTTGAGCCCTTTTTCTTTCAACAGTCTAAAAGCGAAGATTCCAAAACAACATACGCCTATGTTATGAAGTGGTTTGTATATGCTGTTTCGGTTATCTATTTATTTACACTGTGTATTCTACCTTGGATTGCTCCCCTTTTAATAAGAAATCCGGAGTATTTTAAAGATCCAAATGGATTGGCTATAGTTCCATATTTATTGGCAGCAAATTTGTTTTTGGGAATCTATTATACACTATCAGTTTGGTACAAAGTTTCCGATAAAACAAAAATTGGCACCATTCCAGCAATATTTGGTGCTCTTTTGACAATCATTTTAAATATGATTCTCATACCTATTTTAGGCATTAAAGGCTCCGCAATTACAACATTGATTGTATACTTTTCTATGGTAATAGTGGGGTATCTTCTATCTAGGAAACATTACCCTATTCCATATAATCTTCCTTTAATCGTATCCGTTTTGGTTTTGTGTTTTGTTTTGGGGGATGTTATATTGCAATTAAATTTTACACCACTCCACACTATATTGCGCATTTCTTTATTTTTCATTTTTATAATGGGGATTTACATTTATGAAAAAAAATCTGTATGAAAATTAAAATTTTAAATCAATCCAAAAATCCACTTCCAATTTATCAAACATTTGGAAGTGCAGGAATGGATGTTCACGCAAACATTTCGAATAAAATCGAATTAAAGCCATTTGAAAGAAAGTTAATTCCCACCGGTTTATTCGTTGAGATTCCGCAAGGTTTTGAAATCCAAGTAAGACCAAGAAGTGGACTTGCATTAAAACATGGCGTGACAGTATTAAATTCTCCGGGCACCATAGATTCAGACTTTAGGGGTGAATTGATGATATTATTGATCAATTTGGGGGATGAAATTTATCACATTGAATTAGGCGAGCGCATTGCGCAACTCGTTATTGCCTCGGTAATAACAATTGAATGGGAATCAATAAATACTTTGAGTGAAACCGATAGAGGTACTGGGGGATATGGAAGTAGCGGTAAATAAGCGAAATGTTCATGATAAATTCACAAACTTTGCCTTAATTTGCACACCGATTGAAGAAATAGCAATTTATGAAATTAATCATACCAATGGCTGGCATGGGAAAAAGAATGCGGCCGCATACCCTAACTACACCAAAACCACTTATTAAAGTAGCAGGAAAATCCATAATTAATTGGTTAATAGAAGATATCGCAGCAGTATGCGACGAAGAAATTGATGAAATTGGATTTGTTATTGGTCGTTTTGGAGAAGAAACTGAGCATGAATTAATTAGAATTGCTGAAAGCGTTGGTGCAAAAGGTAAAATTTTCTATCAAGACATAGCCGAAGGAACTGGACATGCAATTTTGTGCGCGCGCGAATGTTTAAAAGGAGAAGTTATTGTTGCCTTTGCCGATACTCTTTTCAAAACAGATTTTCATTTAGATAAAACCAAAGATGGTGTTATTTGGGTTCATAAAGTAGACAACCCAAGTTCTTTTGGAGTAGTGAAATACAACTCTGATAACATTATAACCGATTTCGTAGAAAAGCCGCAAAATTTTGTTTCAGACCTTGCTATTATTGGGATATACTACTTTCAAAGCGGTGAAACCTTAGAATCCGAATTGCAATACTTAATTGACAATGACATAAGAGACAAAGGCGAATATCAGCTAACTGATGCAATGGAAAACATGAAAAACAAAGGCATGTTGTTTGTACCTGGGGCGGTTGAAGAGTGGTTAGATTGTGGAAATTATTCTGCTACTGTTTATACCAATCAAAGAGTTCTAGTAAACAAAAAAGACCAAATGCAAATTGACTCCAATCGTTTTGATTCGAGCGTGAAAATTCACGAACCTTGTTTTATTGGTGCCGGTGTTCAACTAAAAAATTGTGAAATTGGTCCATTTGTAAGTATTGGAAACAATTCATCACTAGAAAATTGCGTTATTCGCAATACCATCATTGAAGACAATTGCACGTTTAACAACTTTGATTGTGAAAATTCAATGTTTGGAAATTTTGTATGCATAGACGGAACTTGCAAAGAATACAGCATTGGAGATTACAGCACTATCCGTTAGTGTGTAGTTTACTTTTAGTTTTTTGTTTCGTTTTTAATTTTCATTCTCTTACTTGTCAGTCAATTGTTGCCGAAAAGAGCAATCCGAAAGCAGTTTTTACAAATGCCGAATTATTGTACCAACAAAATAAACTTGATGAAGCACTTGAGTTATTCAAGACTATAGAGAATATAGATACTATTTCTCCTGCTGTAAACTATAGGTTGGCATGTATTTTTCTAGATAAAAAAGAAATTGATCAGGCCAAATTCTATATAGGTAAAGCGGTACTTTCAAATCCAGATAAAAACGAGTTTCTTACAAAACAAGCTGATATTTTAGTTCAAAAATTCGAGTTTAAAGAAAGTGTAAAAATTCGAAAAAAATTAGTTGCACTTAATCCCCGATATCCATCGAGGTATGAAGATTTATTTAAAAATTTAATTCAAGTTTCAGAGTTCAATGAAGTCATTGTTTATTGCCAACAATTTGAAAATCAATTTGGACTAAATCTAAATATTATGCGTTTCTATGAGTATGCATTTAATGTTATCAAACAATTTGATTCGGTAATAGATTTAAGAAGACGTTATTACCTAAAACACCCCGAAGATTTCCAAAATTTCCAAGATTATTACAAGTCATACTCTCAATATCATCCTGAAAAAGCAAAATTGGAATTAAAGCAGAAATTAATAAATAACAGTTTAAATTTCGAATTAGTGGAATTTTACATCCAAATGGTAGAAAAGGAATATTTTATTGCAAATTCCATTGAAAAGCTAAAAATATATGATGAAAACAAAGAATTGATATTCAAATTAATACAACATCCACCCAAACAAAACAAAATCGAAAAGTTTGCTGGGTTAGAAATTATATTGGACAATGAACCTTCAAGCGAAAAGATAAAATTGATCTATTTTCAATTAAAAAGAGACAATGATAATTTATACAAACAAGGTAGTATGAATAAAATATTTTGGAGAAAATTCTATAATTTAAACGAATATTTAATTGCAAGTGAAATACTCGAAGAAATAAGAATCCAAAATATAGATGATTTAGAAAATTATTATTATCTTGTAAGATGTTATTATGAATTAAATCAAGCAATTAAAATTGACAATTTAATTCTAGAATTGAGAGAAACGTTTCCCTTTTTAGAAAAAGAAATTCAAACTTTGAGTGCTGTTATCTTAAAAATGAAAGGTAAAAATGAAGAAGCGATATTAATTTTTAATGGTCAGCTTAGTTTGATTAAACCTTGGAATAAAATAATGGGTGATGCTTATAATCAATTAGGAAGAACCCAAATTGCACTTAAATACTACAAACAAGCTTTAAATGATTCTGATTTAAATGAACGCTCCTATATAAATCTTACCGAAAAACTTAAAACCACCAAATGAAAAAAATCACTTTCCGAATAGCGCTAATTATTTTTATTACAAACATTTCATTGTCAAATTATGTAAATGCCCAATCGGTAGATCCAGCAACTTGGAACTACTTTACAGGAAAATATGATTTAGACTATTCAGATGGACAGGATGATTATTCCGGAAATTTATCCTTGAGAATGAAAAAGGACAGTATACTTTGGTTTTCAATTTCTGCAGTTCTTGGCATTCAAATTTTAAAAGGTAAAATTACAATTGACAGTGCATTTATATTAGATCTATATTCTAAAAAATATTATTCTTTAGCCATTCAAGACCTTTCAAAATTACAATCCATTATGCCTGTGGCTGCAAATTTAAGAAGTCTCCAAGAATTGTTCTTAGGGGGTAAAATTGTTAAGGATTATACTTTTACAGATTCTGCGGGTTTGGCTTTTAGGGGACTCCCACCAAATGGAAATTTACACGGAAAAATAGAAAACTCTCAAATTAAAGAATACGTATTTAAAAGAAAAGGTGGTAAAGAAAATTTTCAAATTAATTACGAAAAGCGTTTAGGCAAAGATGAGTATTACGTACCAGAAGAAATGGTAGTGCGTTCTGAAAGTGACTCAAAAATAGTACGTTTAAATTTTTCGTTAAAAAGTGCGAGCTTTGAAGTAATACCTTCGTACCCATTTGCTATACCGAAAGATTATAAAAATGAAACCCTTGGGTTCTAATGCCATAAAATGGGCAACTTTAGTTGTTTTTATCTTTAGTTTGGGCAATGGGTTTACACAAAATTCTCGTCGGGCACTTGAAGCAAAACGCAGGAGGGTTGAAAGGGAGATTGCAGAAAGCCAAAAAATTTTATTTCACACTCAAAAGCAAAAACAAAATACACTATCCCAGCTGAACACAATTTCTAGAATTATAGAGCAGCGTACTGCATTGATTCAAAATTTACAAATGGAAGTGGTTGCAAATGAAGATGAAATTTTAAAACAAAGTTTACAACTTGAAATTTTAAAAACGAGTTTTGAAAACGAAAAACAAAAATTATCAAAAACAGTAAAAAAAGCATACAAATCCAGAAAATCCGGACGAGAAGTTGCCTTTGTTTTTACCTCTAAAAATTTGAAACAAGCACTAAGAAGATGGAAATACTTGCGTAAAGTGTCAGATTTTAGGAGATATCAAATTGGGCAAATTCAAGTACAATGGGAACAAGTGCAAACAGCGATTGTTAATTTAAATGAAGTAAAACAGCAAAAGACGAATTTACTCACTTCAAAGGAAAAAGAGAAAACCAAGTTAGAAAGCGACAAAACCACAAAAGTGGAAATGGTAAATCAACTTTCGAAAAAAGAAAATGAGTTAAATGAACGAATTAGAATAAAACAAGGGCAAATGGCAAAATTAAACCGTGCAATAAGCAATGCCATTGCTCGGGAAATAGAAGCTGAACGAAGACGACAAGAACGAATTGCTGCAAGAAAAAATCAGGGAACTTCTACTACAAAAAAATCCAAAACCATTGAAGCCACCCCTGAAACACGTGAACTTAGCAATTCATTTTCCAAAAATAGAGGGATACTTCCATGGCCTGTTGATAGAGGATATGTGTCTCAGAAATTTGGTGTTTATCCACACCCTGATTTTAAGAATATCACACTTCAAAATAACGGTATAGATATCACTACAAATAAAGACGCCGTAGTTAAATCTGTTTATAAGGGAACAATAAGTGCCATATTATCAATTCCAGGCCAAGGTGAAGCAGTGTTGGTAAATCATGGTGAATACTTTACTGTTTATTCTCGTTTGAGCGAAGTATTTGTTCAAAAAGGTGAAATTATTGGAATAGGAAAAACCATAGGAA
>Ga0247843_1006232_pt1 | contig 15757 bp, 14 predicted proteins | sample LaCruzMarch2017__FD_192420 | JGI IMG/M metagenome (GOLD analysis project Ga0247843, IMG submission 192420) | Freshwater microbial communities from meromictic Lake La Cruz, Castile-La Mancha, Spain - LaCruzMarch2017_8m | ecosystem: Environmental > Aquatic > Freshwater > Lake | place: Spain... | reverse complement strand
ACAAGGTTGTGGCTGAGTCAGCGGCGACTTTGGCGTGTTCCACGAGAGATGGAGAGTGGTTTGATGCTTTGGACATTCCAGAACTCTAAACAGGATCGCCTCATCTTGAAAGCGAATTAGAATTAGCACGACCACCATCTCTGGTGCCAGCGGCTTTGTGGACATTGATTTCTTCCCCGCAAATGGGCTGCTTTACGCGATGCAGGGCGACGGCACGGCCTACTCGGTTGATACCGCGACGGGTGCTGCCACGCTGCGTGTGACGCCGCTGACGACACTGTCGAACATCACGGACTTCGACTTCAATCCCCAGGCAGATCGGCTGCGTCTATTTGGCGACACTGATATGAACTACCGCATGGTGCCCGACACGACGACGGCCCCTTCTGCCCCTGGCACTTCTGGCACGGTCATCTCTGACGGCACTTTCAGCAATGTCTCCTTCCAGCTCGTGGGCAGCGCCTACACGAATAACTTCGATGGCTCTACCGGCACGACGCTTTACAGCATTGATACCGTGAACAACGCCCTCATCATCCACAGCGGCGGGCCGCAATTCAACACGGTAGCGCAGGTCGGCAGCGGCTTGGGCATTGGCGACATCGGCACGAATGTGGGTTTCGACATCGCCTCCACGGACAGCTTTGGCTACCTCAGCGATGGCAATAGCCTCTACTCGCTGAACCTGAGCACTGGTACTGCCAGCTCTCTGGGCACAGTGGGCGGGTCTGGCGTGATGAGCATCGCCGCTGCGGTGCCAGAGCCGTCCCGCGCCGTGCTCGTGTTCTTGGGCCTGGCTTTGACCACGCTGCGCCGTCGCCGCACGCCTGCGGCTGTTTGAGGAATCCGCGCTATAGGTGCAATGCAGACGGCAGGGGTTTACCTCCCTGCCGTTTTGCTTTCGGCGCGCGTATCTGGGGTGGCGCTGCTGGCTTTATGGGGCCGCCGCTGATAAAGTTTTGCTGGAATGCTGCCGCAATGATTGACACTGCGCGCAGGAATCCTCTAGTTTTGATTTTCCCAAAATCCCGCGATCCCCCCAACAGCACGCATGTATTCAAACGAAGAGTATCTCCTGGAACTGCTGACCGAAGCAGGCTTCATCACAGACCGCGACCTCCAGCAAGTCAAAGGCACGAAGAAGCCGAATGAGACCACGCTGGAGACGCTGATCAAGACCGGGGTGGTGAGCGATGAACAGGTGGCGCAGCTCGTGGCCACCAACAGCGGCATGGAGTATGTGGACCTGCACGGCTTTGCCGCATCCCCGGCGATGAAAGGGCTGGTGCCTGTGGAGGCGGCGCTGCGCTACAAGGTGGCACCGCTAGGCATGAACGGCCCGACGCTGCAGGTGGTGGTGGCAGACCCGTATGACTTTGAGACGTTGGACGCACTGCCGCATGTGCTACAGCCGGACTTGGAATTTTTCTGCTCCACACCTGCGCTGATCAGGATGCTGATGGCGAACATCTACGGCAATGAGGCCGTGATGGGCAGCGGCATGACGAAGGTGGGCGGCTCTGACACCGGGGCTACCGACAGCGACGCGCCGATCATCAGGCTGGTGACGAATATGCTGATGGAGGCCTTCAAAAACCGCTCCTCAGACATCCACATCGAGCCGCTGGAGAAGGACATCCGCGTGCGCTTCCGCATTGACGGCGTGCTTCATGACGTGGAGCACCACCCAAAGCGCCTACACTCCGCCATCATCAGCCGCATCAAGATCATGAGCGGCACCATGAGCATTGATGAGAAGCGTGTCCCGCAAGACGGGCGCATCCAGATGGCCTTTGGCGACAAGGAGCTGGACCTGCGCGTGTCCATCATCCCCACAAACAACGGCGAGAGCGTGGTCATGCGCGTGCTGGACAAGAGCGGCATCCGCCTGGGCCTGGGAGACCTGGGCTTCCTCAGCGACGACCAGGACACCTTTGAAAAGCTGATCACCCTGCCAGACGGCATCGTGCTGGTCACAGGGCCGACAGGCTCTGGCAAGACGACGACGCTCTACGCTTGCCTAAACACGATCAACCGCCCCGACCGAAAGATCATCACGGTAGAAGATCCGGTGGAGTATGAGCTGCCGGGCATCAACCAGGTGATGGTGAAGGAGGACATTGGCATGACCTTCGCCGCTGCACTTAGAGCCATGCTGCGCCAGGCACCAAACATCATCATGATCGGGGAAATTCGCGACTTGGAGACCGCCTCCATCGCCATCAACGCATCCCTTACTGGGCACCTGGTTTTCAGCACGCTGCACACCAATGACGCCCCCGGCGCAGTGGCACGTCTGTCAGACATCGGCGTGAAGCCCTTCCTCATCGCCAGCGCGGTGCGCGGCATCCTGGCGCAGCGTCTGGTGAGAAAGCTGTGCTCCGACTGCAAAGAACCTAGTTCACTAAACGACTACGAACTGCGCAGCCTGGGCCTGGAGGCCAGCCAACTCTACAACGCACAGGTCAAAGGGCCGAAGGGTTGCAACAAGTGCCGCAACTCAGGCTTCCGCGGCCGTATGGTGATCGCAGAAATCTTCAAAATAGATGATGAAGTGCGCGGCATGGTGAACCAGAACCTGACGACGCCACAGCTCCGCAAACGCGCGCGCGAACTGGGAATGCGTACTCTACGCGAGGATGGCGTGCGCAAGGTACTAGTCGGCATGACCACGGCGGGCGAGGTCATCGAATCCACCATGGCCGACGCGGACTGATGCAACAAATGGCGCGCCAAGAACAAGAACCAAGAACGACCTGAAGAAGATATGACAACCCAGAACGTAGTGGACATGCTAGAAACACGCGGAGTGATTGATTCTGGCCAGGCGTACGACCTGACCCAGGACGCCGTTCACAGCGGCAAGGAAATACTCACCGTGCTGATAGAATACGGCATCTATCAGAATGAGGATGATTTCTGGGCCGCCGTGGCTGAGGAACTGGGGGCGGGCCACTTTGACCTCACAGACTTTGAGCCGCCTCCCTCCGTAATCGGCCTGATCCCAGCAGGCATGGCACGGCTCTACGGGGCATTCCCCATCACACTGGACGGGCGCGGGCTGCATGTGGCCTTCACCGATCCGCTGAACCCACAGTTGGTGGAAGATCTGCGCTTTGGCCTGGGGAAAAGTGTGGTGCCCGTGGTGGCGCGGCGTAGCCAGGTGCAGGCGCTCATTGACAAGCACTACGGCTCCGGCGCACCGAGCATTGAGGACATCTTTGGCGGTCTCAGCGCCGCTGGAAAAAATGCGCCAGAAGTGGAGGCAAACTCCGCACCCATCGTCAAGTTTGTGGACCTGGTGATGACGCAGGCCATCAAAGAAAAGGCCTCCGACATCCACTTTGAGCCGTTTGAGCGCGAATTCAAAATCCGCTACCGTGTGGACGGTGCGCTATATGAAATGGCCCCGCCGCCCGTGCATTTGGCAAACTCGGTAATCAGCCGCATCAAGGTGATGTCGAACATGAACATCGCCGAGCGGCGCGTGCCGCAGGACGGGCGCATCATGACGGTGGTGAATGGCAAGTCCATTGACATGCGCGTGAACTCCCTGCCCACCCAGCATGGCGAGTCTGTAGTGCTGCGCGTGCTGGACCGCAGCTCCGTGAACCTGGACCTGGAGCAACTCGGCATGACGCCGTACCTCTTTGAGTACATCACCGAAACGATCAACAAACCCAACGGCATCTTTATCGTCACCGGCCCCACTGGAGCGGGGAAAACGACCACGCTGTACGCCTGCCTGCGCCGCATCAATACGATAGATACAAAGGTGCTTACCGCCGAAGACCCCGTGGAGTACGAGCTGGACGGCATCATGCAAGTGCCCATCAATGACGCCGTGGGGCTGACCTTTGCCAGGGCGTTGCGCGCTTTCCTGCGCCAGGATCCTGACCGCATCATGGTGGGGGAGATGCGCGACGTCGAGACCGCGCAGATCGCCATCCAGGCCTCGCTGACAGGCCACCTCGTGCTCAGCACACTGCACACGAATGACTCTGCTGGCGCGATTACCCGCCTCGTGGACATGGGCGTGGAGCCTTTCATGGTCTCTGCCACCCTGGAGGGTGTGCTGGCTCAGCGTCTCCTGCGCACCATCTGTAAAAGCTGCCGCAAGCCCTACGAACCCAGCCTGTCCATCCTCAACCAACTCAACCTCTCCGCAGATGACCTCGGCGGAAAGAAATTCTATACCGGCTCAGGCTGCGACAAGTGCAGCGGCAGCGGCTACAAAGGACGCAAGGGCATCTACGAACTTCTGGACGTGACCGACCCCATCCGCGAACTTATCACCCACAAAGCGCCCACCCTCGTGCTCAAGCAGAAAGCGGTCGAATTGGGCATGGCCACCTTGCGCGAGGACGGCCTGCGCAACATCTACGATGGAGACACCAGTATCGAGGAAGTCCTCAAGTACACCTGATGCAACCGAGTTCCGGCGCTGAATTTGTCTGTCTCGAAGCCATTTATTTGATGGACAGAAAGCGCCGCAGCCCGGTAATCTCAACACCGCGACATATATAATACACGCGCGCCCCATTTTTTAATTATGCCGAAGTTCCATTACATCGCCCTTGATCAAAACGGCCAAGAAGTCGCCGGTGAACTCGATGCCTCCAATGAAAGCGAGGCCATCAATCTCCTGCGCCAGAGCCAGCTTTACCCCACGCAGGTAGCCCAAGAGGGCAAAGGGGATGCCGCCGTGAAGAAACGTGCGAAGACCACCGCCTCAAAAAGCACCAAGGGCAAAGCCGTGAAGGTGGGCGCAAACGCCAAGGTCAAAAGCAAGACGCTGATGATCTTTACCCGCCAGCTCGCCACCCTGATTGACTCCGGCCTGCCCCTGCTGCGCGGACTGACCGTGCTGGCCCGCCAAGAGCCGAATCCGGTGATGAAGGGCACCATCTCCACCCTAGCGGACAATGTGCAGACCGGCAGCACCTTCTCTGAGACGCTCTCCCAGTACCCGAAGATTTTTAACAAGCTCTATGTGAACATGGTGAAGGCCGGGGAACTCGGCGGTGTGCTGGAAATCGTCCTCAACCGCCTGGCCGAATACCAGGAAAAGGCGCAAAAGCTCAAGAATAAGATCGTCGCAGCGATGGTTTACCCCATCATCGTCATGTTCATCGCCCTGGCGATCATGGTCTTCCTCATGCTGGTCATCGTACCACGATTCGAAAAAATCTTTGAAGACATGCTGGGCGATAAAAATAAACTGCCCGGACTGACCAAGCTGGTCATCGGCTTCAGCCGCTGGATGAGCGATAACGTGCTCTACCTCGGCGCGGGTATCGCCGTCATCTTCGTCCTCTGGAAAATGTTCTCTGCCACGCCCGGTGGTCGCCGCTCCATTGACTCCTGGAAACTAAAGCTGCCGCTCTTTGGCGATGTGCAGCGGAAAACGGCCATCTCTCGCTTCACCCGCACCCTGGGCACCCTCGTCACCTCCGGCGTGCCCATTCTCCAGGCGTTAAACATCACCCGTGAGACAGCGGGCAACATGATCATCTCCGACGCGATCGTGAAAGTGCATGACGCCGTGAAGGAGGGTGAGTCCATGGTGGCCCCGCTGGAGTCCAGTAACGTCTTCCCACCGATGGTCATCTCCATGGTGGACGTGGGTGAAGAGACCGGCCAGCTCCCCGAGATGCTTTTGAAGATCGCAGATGTGTACGAGGACGAGGTGGACAACTCCGTCTCCGCCCTCACCTCCATGTTGGAGCCGCTCATGATCGTCATGCTGGCGCTCGTCGTCGGCACCATCGTCATGGCGCTGTTCCTCCCGCTCATCGAGGTGATCAAAGGCCTCAGCACCGGCGCGGGCGCGTGATTCGTATCTCCGGCAATATCCCCCAACCCAATCCCCACATCATGAAAGCCACCTCGCAGCCCCCCGGCAGGGCGGGTTTCACCCTGACCGAAGTGCTCGTCGTCATCACCATCATCGCATTACTCTTCTCGATGGTGATGGGCGGCTTCAGCTTCGCCCAGCGTTCTGCCTCCACCAGTCGCACCCAGACGACCATGGCGGCAATGCGCTCTGCTCTGGAGCGCTACAATACCGACTTTGGCGAATACCCGGAGCCAGCCAACCCAGGAGATACCGTCCAGATCGTCAAGACTAGCTACGAGGTATCCGGCGCAGCCATGCTCTATCAGGCACTCAGCGGTGACGGCACCGACCAGATCAAGATTAGCAGCAGTGGTGCTGAAGGCAGTGTTCCATCCAATGGCTCCTTGGACGACAATGAAGGTGCCAATGTAAAGATGACCGATATGCCCAAGGAGATATGGGCTGTAAATAACGACCGCTACTACATGGTGGACGGTTTTGGCAAACCCTACCAATACACCAAAGCCCTGCCGCCAACCGACAGCAATGGCCAGCCGCAGCAACCCATAACGATCAACAACACCTATGACCTCTGGTCTTATGGTGCTGACGATGAGAACAGCACCGCCCGCTCCCTGGACTCCACTACGGATTCGACCCTAAAAGCCGCCAGTGCTAAGTGGATCAGGAACTGGTAAAGGCGTGCTTTTCACCGGCGGCGGAGGCTCTACTGTGAAGGCATGTCGCATCTCCTCCGCTCCATCCTCTCCGGCTCCGCACGTCCGTTCTTTGGTTCATCTTTAGGCAGGGGGGCGGGCTGTCATCCACGGCTGGTGCTGGCAGTGCTGATCATCTGCGGCACGCTGGCGTATCATTACCTGGGCACCACGGAGTATCAGAATGACTTCACCCGGCGCACCCAGCGCCTCGCCTTTGCCACGGCGCAGGAGGAAGTGGCGCTCGGCCTGCAGTCCGCGCCGCTGATGATCCGGGAAATGGGTGGCCAGTCACGCGATGCGCAGGGCCAGGCGGCGGTGGACCGGATCGGCGCGCGGCTGGTGCAGAGCACGCTGGCGCGGCAGACGCCTTATCCGTTTGAGTTTCACCTGCTGGCCGACGCGCAGATGATCAATGCCTTTGCGCTGCCCGGAGGGCAAATCTTCATCACCGAGGCGCTATACCGGATGCTGAAAAGCGAGGACCAGCTCGCCGGCGTGCTGGGGCACGAGATCGGCCATGTGGTGGGCCGCCACTCCAATGAGCAGATGGCGACGACGAAGCTGTGGAGCGGCCTGGCGCAGGGCGTGGGTGTGCTGCTCTCCGACGGCCAAAGCAACGCGGGCGCTCACATCGCGCAGATGGTGGCGAACTACCGCGTGATGAAGTTTGGCCGCGACGACGAACTGGAGTCCGACGCACTCGGCGTGCGTTTCCTCATCGAGGCGGGCTACGACCCGGAGGCGATGATCGGCGTGATGGAAATCCTGGCCCAGGCGGCGAAAGGCAACCGCCAGCCAGAGATGCTGAGCACGCACCCAAATCCAGAGAACCGCGCGGAGAAGATTCGCGAGATCATCGCGAAATATCGGAAGTAGCACGGATTTTACAGCTTCTCCGGCTCCTGGAGCAGCTTCGCCACACGCGCCAGCAGCCTGCCGGCACCACCGCCGTCGAGGATGCGGTGGTCAAAGCTGAGGGTCAGCTCGGCCTCGGTGACGGGCACGAACTGGTGAACCTCCTCGCTCCAGTGCGGGACTTTGCTGCCCGCGCCGAGACCCAGCACAAGGTTCTGCTCCGGCAAAGGAATCGGCGTGGCCCAGACGATGCCGAAGGTGCCGAAGTTCGTCACCGTGGCGATGCCGGGGCGGCTCGTGTCATGCGGCAGGCGGCGGGCACGGGCCTGTTCCACGAGCTTGTTGTAGGTGGGCACCAGCTTCACCAACGGAGTCTTGTCCACTTCACGCAGTACGGGCACGAGCACGCCGTCTTCCACTTCCACCGCGAAGCCAATGTCAATAGCGCGCGGATGCACGATGCGGCTGCCGATGAGGCGACCTGCCACGGCGGTGTTTTCCGCCAGGGCCAGCGCGAGGGCGCGGATGATGTAAAGCGCGGGGCCGGGCTTGGGGTCGGTCTTTCTACGATGCGCAAGCAGCGCGTCCATCATGATCGGGCTGCCGACTGTGGCCAGCGGGCGACTCCAGCTCCGCCGCATGGAGTCCGCGACGGCGATGCGCATGGGCGAGGCCGGGGTCAGGCGGTGCTGCTCCAGGCTGCGGAGGAAGTTTTCAAAATCCTCCACAGTGACACGTCCGCCCGCGCCAGTGCCGGCGATGCCCGCGAGGTCGGAGGCATTCAGCCCCAGCTCGGTCATGCGCGCCCTCATGCGCGGGGAAATGTAGCTGGCTCCGGTGGCACCGGCGGGCACCGGCAGGCCGCCGACCACGGGCTCCACCTTCGGCTGGTAGCCGGTGATGTTGTCCTCCTCATTGAACTGAAAATGCAGGGAGTCCGCGTTCGGCGCAGACGCAGGCGGCGCGGTCACGGCCGACGGCGACTCGCTGAGGCCCAGGGACTGGGCGTCCTCATCCGTCACCTCAAAGGTGGCCAGGTTAGCCCCCACCGCGTAGCTGGTCTGCACCTGCGCGGTGATCTGGACGACACGGCCCGCACAGGGGGAGCCGACGCTCATGGTGGCCTTGTTCGTCTCCACCTCAAAGATGTCCGCCCCTGCCTCGATCTGAGCGCCCGGCGCAATGAGGATGCGCACGATGGTGGCCTCGGCGATGGATTCGCCAAGCTGGGGCATCAGGATGGGGATGGTGGGCATGGCGGCAGGAGGGAGACAGTAGCCAGTAGTAAAGGCTGGCGTCAAGGCACGGTCACACGCGGATGACAATCTTCCCAAAGTGCGCCCCGCTTTCCAGGCGTTGGAAGGCGGCGGCGGCTTCCTCGAAGGGGAAGGTGGAGTCCACGATGGGATGCATCTGCGCCTGCGTGATGGCGGAAAGCATTTGCGCGAACATGGCGCGGGAGCCGACGTAGATGCCGTCCAGGCGGATGCCTTTGCGCAGGATGCCCACGGTCTGCACATCCCCCGCCGTGCCGGTGAGTACGCCGATGAGGGCGATATGACCGCCAAAGCGCGTGGCCTTGAGGGAGCGGTTCAGGGTTTCCGGGCCGCCGATCTCGATCACTTTGTCCACGCCGATGCCTGCGCTCTGGGCCAGCGCCCATTCATCCCACGCGGGGTCGGTCCTGTAGTTGTGGAAGGCGGCGGCACCGAGCGCGGTAAGGCGGGCGGCTTTTTCATCGCTGCTGGTGGTGGCGAGCACACGCGCTCCGGCCATCCTGGCAAATTGGAGAGCGAAGACGGAGACGCCGCCAGTGCCGAGCACGAGCACGGTCTCCCCAGGCAGAAGGGCACCGCGGACCATGAGGGCATCCCAGGCGGTGACGGCGGCGCAGGGCAGCGTGGCGGCCTCCTCATAGGAAAGATGGGCGGGAATGCGCAGCAGGCTGGCGGCGGGTAGGCAGGCAAGCTCGCGCAGCAGGCCGTCCACCGCGCCGCCGAGCGCCTGGCTGGAGTGGTATTGGGTGAAGCCGCCGTCGAGCCAGGTGGGCATGAAGGGGATGACGACACGGTCGCTAGCCTGCCACTGCGTCACGCCTGCGCCGACAGCGATGACCTCGCCCGCGCCATCGGAGCAGGGAATGCGCGGCACCGGACCGGTGACACCGCGTATGCCCATGACGTTCATGTAGTCACGGTAGTTCAGGGAGATGGCGCGGAGACGCACAAGCACCTGACCGTGACCGGGTTCGGGATCAGGCAGGGCTACTTGTTTGAGCGAGGCGAGGCCGTCTGTACCGGTGATGTGGTAGGCTTTCATGGTCACGCCTTTAATAACCAGGGAGAGGTTGCTGACAAGCCAGGGCGTGGATGGAAGTGGGTGCGGGGAGGAAGAAAGAGTTTTTGCTTGATGAGCACTGGGGAGGGGCGCGATGGTATCGGCCCCGCCAACCCCATTTCCCTCCCATCGTGCCCGCGAGTCTTTCGAGCCATCCCCATCTGCTGGACAACCACGCCGCCACGCTGCTGGCCGAGGGCCGCCTGGATGAGGCGCTGAACGCAGCCACAAACGTGCTGACGGGCCTGCGCCAAAGGGCCGAAGATGAGCCGGGAGAGATGCCGCAGCTTTTCGCCGCACTTCAAGTGCTGGGGGACGTGCAGCGTGAGTTGGGGGATGTGACCAGCTCAGAAGCCAGCTATGGTGAGGCGCTGGAGGTGGCGGCGAAGGCACAAGTGCCGCCCCTGCGGGTGGCGCAGGTGCGCACACAGTTGGCGACGCTGCTGGACTTTAGCCAGCGGGAGGCGCAGGCGGCACCGCTTTATGAACAGGCGATTAGCGACTATGAGGCGCTGATACCGCCGGAGGAGGAAACCGCCGCGCAACTCCGCAATAATCTGGCGATGATCTACAAGGGGCTGGGCAGGTTCGCCCTGGCAGAGCAGCACTATCTGCGCGCGCTGGAGACGCTGGAGGACAAGCGGGGGCGTGACTCTGAGGAAGTGGCCTCCGTCTATAACAACCTGGGCAGCCTCTACTACACGGCAGGTTTTCCCGATCAGGCGAAGGAAATGTTCACCGAGGCGCTGCAAATCCGGGAGAAGCTGCTGGGGCCGGAGCACCCGGACGTGGCGCAGTCCTACTGCAACCTGGCGACTGCCACGCATGAGCTGGGGGATAACTCAGCCTCCGTGCGGCACTTTGAACAGAGTCTGCGCATCCTGGAGGTGAACATCAAAGACGAAGTGGTGAGCTATGAGGCCGTCGGCCTGGATTATATCTCGCTCCTGGAAAGCCTGGGCGATGAGAAGAAGGCAACGACCTTCAAAAAGCGCATGGAAAAGGTACTGGCGACAGTCTGAGAGGGGGGACATAGCCCCTGCCTGTTCCGGCTGAAGCAGGGACTACAGTGCATTAGCCGACGCAGGTCACTGCCATTGCGGCGATGCCTTCCTCCCGCCCGACAAAGCCCAAGCGCTCGTTCGTCGTGGCCTTTACCCCGACCTGGCCGGGTGTGATGCCGAGAGCAGCGGCGATGTTTTCCTTCATCGCCGGGGCGTGCCGCATCACCCGCGGTGCCTCGGCGATGAGCGTGGCGTCCACATTGTGGATCTGCACGCCGCGCTCGGCGGCTAGGGCCGCGCATTTCTCCAGAATGCGCAGGCTGCAAATGCCCTCAATGCTGGCATCTGTGGGCGGAAAGTAGAAGCCGATGTCCGGCAGACCCAGCGCGCCGAGCACTGCATCTGCGATGGCGTGGCAGAGCACGTCAGCATCGGAGTGGCCTTTGAGTCCGCGGGTATGCGGGATTTCGACACCGCCCAGGATCAGGGGGCGGCCTTCCTGGAAAGGATGCACATCATAGCCAATACCGACGCGGGTCATGCGGGTGCTTTAGGCCATGTGGGTGAAGTTTCCAGATGCAAGGTGAAAAAGACGCGTGACTCTGGCCGCGGCGGCGGATGAGTGAGCAAGGCGGTTGATACGGCGCATCCTGCCGCTACTCTCGCGCCCACATGGTTCTCCGCATCTTTGACCGCTATATCGGCAGGCAGGTTCTTTCCGCCACGCTCATGGGCGTGCTACTGCTCAGTGGCGTGATGGTTTTGGGGAATGTGTACAAGAAGCTGGACGAGTTGCTGGGGGATACCCAACTGCCCGCTGGCGTCATCGTAGAGTTCGTGGCGCTGATCATTCCCTTCTCACTTATTTTCACCATTCCGTGGGCTTTTCTCACCGGCATCTTGCTGGTGTTCGGGCGGCTTTCTGCGGACAATGAGCTGGTCTCCCTGCGCATGACTGGCTGGTCCATGCCGCGCATCTGTGCGGTAGTCTTCGCCCTGGCGGCGGCCCTTTCCGGTGTCTGCTACTGGGTGAATGTGGAGCTGGCACCTATGGCGAAGAACCGGATGAAGATGATGCTCTACGAGGTAGCGCTGGAAAACCCGGAGGCGCTTTTCCAGGAAGGCCGCGTCTTGTCAAAGGTGCCCGGCTTTGTCATCCACACCGGCAGCCGCAGGGGGAAAGAGCTGCACGACCTCCAGATCGTCGAGCTAGACGGCACGCTGGCGCGGCGCGTCGTGCGGGCAAAGCGCGCCGTGCTGGAGACACAGCCGGGCGTGCTGGACTTCACTATGCATCTCTATGAGGCAGAGATTGAGGCCTTCACCCACACGGCGGACAAGAAGGTGGAGAAGATCGAATTCCTCCAGGCCGCAGAGACGGCGCTGAGCTTCCCCCTTTCCCGCCTGCGTCAGGACACAGTGCGGGTGAATGCCAGCATGAAGACCACCGGCACGCTGTGGGAGGAGGTCGGCAGCCGCGTGGACAGTGTCACCGGAAAAGCGCTGGATGAGCGCGCGCACTCGCTGTCTCTCACAGAGCTGAGCAAGCGCTACAGCTTCTCCCTGGCCTGCTTCACCTTTGCGCTGGTGGGCATCCCGCTCGGGGTCACCGCCCACCGGCGGGAGACCTCCACAGGCTTTGCCCTCAGCCTGGTCACGGCCACAGTCTATATCGCCTTCATCATCCTGGGGGATACGCTCAATGACAAGCCCGCTGCCATGCCCCACTTGGTCATGTGGCTGCCCAACGTGCTGTTCCTGGGCATCGGCGGCTGGTTGTTTCACCGGCTGAGCCGGAAGTAGCACAAACCGGCGGCCCGGCAGCATGAGGTCCAGTCACTGGTAGGGCTTACGCATGAAACGAAGGTTTAACTGGAGTAGCTGGCTTTGTTACAGGATTAGCAGGATGAACAGGATTTTTCAGACCTGTGAATCCTGTCCATCCTGTGAATCCTGTAGCATCGGCCCAGTTCATTTTTGATGCGTAAGCCCTGAGTCCCTGACCCAATAGGCGCCTGCCCGCTCGACAGTCAGCGTTTCAGCGCCACTGTGCGCGCTCATTTCCCCCCATGCTCTCCGTTTCCAATGTCAGCAAGACCTATGCAGGCCGCACCCTTTTCAGCGGTGTGTCGTTTCACATCAACCGTGGCGAAAAGATCGGCTTGATCGGCCCGAACGGCGCGGGGAAGTCCACGCTTTTCTCCCTGCTGCTGCGGGAGACCACGCCGGACGATGGCCAGGTGACGATGGAAAAGGGGCTGGACTTTGGCTTCCTGCCGCAGGAAAGCGCGCCGGTGGACAACATGACCGTGCTCGAGCTGGCGACCAGCCATGTCCACGAACACAGCGCCTGGGAGGCAGAGCCTATAGCGAAGCGCATCCTCAAAGGGCTGGCCTTTCGTGAGAGCGACTTCGACCGCAATGCGCGCACTCTCAGCGGCGGCTGGGTGATGCGCGCGCACCTGGCGCGGCTGCTGGTACAGGAGCCTGACCTGCTACTGCTGGATGAGCCGACGAACCACCTTGATCTGGAATCGCTGCTCTGGTTCCAGGAGTATCTGGAGGGCTATCCGGGAGCGATCCTGATGATCTCCCATGACCGCGAGTTTCTGAATGCACTCACTGGCACCATTTTGGAAATCGGCCGCGGCAAGGTGACGCGCTACCGGGGGAACTACGATGACTACCTGCGGGAGAAAGCAGCGCGCGAGGAGCAGATGCAGGGCGCTTATGACAATCAGCAGCGCGAGATCACGAAAATGCAGCAGTGGGCGGACCGGTTCAAGGCGAAGGCTAACTTCGCCTCACGCGCGCAGGACAAGCTGAAGATGATTGACCGCATGGAGAAGGTGGATGCGCCAGTGGCGGCGGCGAAGACAGTGAAGTTTCGCTTCCCGCAGCCAGTGCGCAGCGGCCAGCGCGTGCTGACGCTGAAGGGGCTGGACTTTGCGTATGGCGAACTGCCGGTGTACCAGGGGCTAGACTTCGAGGTGGAGCGCGGCCAGCGCATCGTGCTGGTGGGACCGAATGGCGCGGGAAAGTCCACACTGCTTAAGCTGCTGGCAGGCGCGCTGACGCCGCAGGGCGGCAAACGCGAGTTGGGGCACAATGTGAAGATGGGCTACTTCGCCCAATATCGCGGGGATGTGCTAAACATGAAGCACACGGTTCTGCAGTCGGCGATGGACCTGCCGAGCCGACCTGGGGAGAATCTCTGCCGCACTTTGCTGGGATCGTTCCTGTTTCACGGGGATGATGTCTTCAAGCCCGTGGGGGTGCTCAGCGGCGGTGAAAAATCACGCCTGGCGCTGGTGCGGCTGCTGCTCGACCCACCCAACCTGTTGCTGATGGACGAGCCGACGACGCACCTGGACATGGGCAGCATTGATGCGCTGATAGGCGCGCTGGAGGACTACGAGGGCACGCTGGTTTTCATCAGCCACGACGTTCACTTCATCCGCGCGATGGCGCGCTGCGTGATCCACATCGCCAGCGGTGTGCTGACGCCGTATGCGGGGGACTATCAGTACTACCTGGACAAAACGAAGGCTGGCTCCGCACGCGAGGCCCTGACCGCCAGCCTAACTAACAGTCAGCCTGTTGCCTGGACGGCTCCGAAGCGCGAGGCCACGCCGTCAAAGTCCAAGGACCAGCGCCGTCAGGATGCCGATGCCCGCAACACACGCAGCAAAACGCGAAAAGAGCTAGAGCAGCGGATCGCCAAAATAGAGGAGGAGCTGGCGGGGCTGGACAAACGCAAGCACGAGGTGGTGGCACTCCTCCAGAACGGCGAGACGTACGCCGATGCCGTGAAATTCCGAGCGCTTAGCGTGGAACTGGAGCAGATGGAGCCAAAGATCGCTAAACAGACGACGGAATGGGAAAAGGCCACTGAGGAACTTGAAGTAATCAAGGCGGCTGAACTGGAGACTGCGTAAGTGCGAGAAACAGCAGTCCCCTGCCCCCCATTTACCAACACAGCGGCACCGAGTTCGACATCCCTGGCGACACCGAGGTGGATGTGGACCTGCGCCGCCGCATCACCGTCGTGGACTCCGTGCCCGGTAAGAATAAACCCCGCGTCACAGAAACCTGCCGCTCCGGCTTTATCTTCTCGTGTCAGGAAGGCCACGAAGTTATCCTCAGAAAAGTTGGAGTTAAAACTTCGAGCCAATATCGCTGCGGTTTTCAGGCTCGATACAACAAAGGGTTTTGCTGTATAACGACAGTCATTCATTTAATTCCATGCTGCCCATCAGCCCACGCTCTCATCAGCAGCGCTCCGCCTCTAGCACGGAGTACAGCCGAGGCATGGTGGCAGCCGCTGAGACAGACTATGTGCAGCATGGGGCACAGCCCGAGACGAGCGTGGGGCGCGAGCGAGTCAAAGCACGGAGCACGGAGCACGGAGCAAAGAGCACGGAAAGCTGACGTTTCCGGCAGCCGTGCAAGTCAAATCTCACGCCTGGCGTTCGGTAAAATGGCCGTGGCCGACCAGAGCAGGCGGTTTGCGGCCCCTCGCACCCGCCTTGCCGGGCGTGACAGTCGCTGTGCCGACTGCGCCACTTTGTTTGCCGGGCGCGAAAACCGCTCTGCCGACTGCGCCTGCTGGTCTGCCGACTGCGCCACCTTGTTTGCCTGGCGCGGCAGCCGCTTTGCCGACTACGCCACTTCGTTTGCCGGGCGTTACAACCGCTCTGCCGACTGCGCCAGAAGTTCCGCGCCACACGCCACACGTGAAAGAGGGTCAGTGTCTCAATTGCATTATCCCAGTTTTTAGACTGTTTTGCGATACCGACCTGGTTAAGCGTTTGAATTTCTGGAATTCCGCAAAATGAATCACCTGACCCCTTTCATCACCTGACCCCTTTCAATGGGTTTGAACGGGGACATGGGTTACACTCTGACCGGGTACATAGGTTACACTGCCACACCGCATTTTGCGGTTGTTCACAGCCAGGCGGCGAGCGAAGCGAGCTGACTGGCTGTGAACAACCGCAAAA
>Ga0247843_1006229_pt1 | contig 15764 bp, 15 predicted proteins | sample LaCruzMarch2017__FD_192420 | JGI IMG/M metagenome (GOLD analysis project Ga0247843, IMG submission 192420) | Freshwater microbial communities from meromictic Lake La Cruz, Castile-La Mancha, Spain - LaCruzMarch2017_8m | ecosystem: Environmental > Aquatic > Freshwater > Lake | place: Spain... | reverse complement strand
TCGTGAAATGTCCCATTTCACAAAAGTTAAATAAAAAATAGATATATAAAGGTCATGTTTTAAATTAGAATAACCATACAATAAACACATTAGAAACAACTAGTCTATCTAAAAATAATAAATATACTTATTCTTCTTTAATAGATAATGATAATTTATTAAGTATTATAGGAGGTGGATCAAAAAACTATATTTCTCAAAAGGTTTATAAGGAATCTGGATTGGAAGAAATATTAAAAAAGAGATATGAATAATGTTAGAGTAATAAAAGTGAACATAGTTAATGTGTAATGGAAAAAAATATTTATAAAAAAATAAAGTAAAAGAAGAATGTATGAGGTTATAGATTAATAAGATAAATAATATATAGGTCATCGAAATTAAATTTACCATCAGTAAGATTTTGAATAAAAAGAGAATGATAAAATCGAGAACCAGATGACACGTATTGTACTATATTAAAATAAAGTATAATTTTATTTTGTTTTTTCAAAAATTTAATTGGATCAATTTTTTCACAAATTTGTTTAAAATTGGTATTAAAATTGAAAAAGTGGTTTAATAAAAATAAAAAAGAATAATAAAAAAAAAAATATGAATAATTGAATAAATAATAATAAATTGTATGAATGGTGGAGTATGGACAAAGTATATACAAGTAGACTTTATTGATAACAATGGTTATAAGAAAGTAAAAAAGAGTGTATTATTAATATTGATATAAATATAAATATAAATTAAGAAGAGAGTAATAATAAAGAAGAATTGATATAAATATAGAAATATAGAAATATATATATATATATAAAATATAATAAATATGAGAAAGAAGAGTGAAATATATAAAGGGAATCAGGAGGATATATTAAGGAAGATATTAAAAGTGATAGGAGTAGATAGGGAGAATGATAGGAAGAGTCGAGATGAATTAGAAGGAGAAGATATAAAAGAGAGTATACGAGAGATGAGGGAAGAGATAAAAAAATATTATACGACGAGTAGATGGAAGACGTTATATAGAGAGGATAATCAGGAGTTAAATATGATAAAGAATATAATGAAGGAGCATGGGATAGAGATATATAAATTAGAGAGGAAGAAGAGTAAAGAGGGTAAGATAGAGCGTAAGCGTTTATATATATTTAATATACCAAAAGATATAGAAATATAGAAAGGATATTGAAAATATAGAAAGGATAAAAAATAAAAATAAGTTAATATAAATTATAAATAAGATTATTAAAAAATGGTATTTATAAGGGGGGTTGGTGATTGATAGATTTTAATGATATTTATTTTAAAATAAATTTTTAAATATTATCAATAATTAGGTCAGGGAGAAAATCATGATTAATAGATTTATTTAATTTTTTAAGTAGTTGATTTTTAGGTTTAACGACATTTTGATAATAAATTTTTTTTTTTTCTTTAATTTGGTCGATATTAGATTGATAATAATTTTTTTTATTGGATAGGATATGTTCTTTATTATTTTCATAAATAATTTTTTTTTGTTCTAAAATTTGATTATAAAGTTCATCATTATTATTTTTAATATTGTGATAGTTAATAATATTATTATTATTAAGTTTATCTTTATTATTATGATAATATTTTTTAACAGCTTTAAGATGGTTAAGGTAATGTCTTTCAGCGACTGAAAGTTGGTCAATATTAATGGGATTATTTAAAGGAGGATCATTTAACATTTTAAAATTTTATATAATATATAAGAATAAAAAAATAATTTTAAATAAAAAAGTTAATAAAAAATTAAAAAAGATATAAATATAAGGAAAAAATATTATATAAAATATAGGATACAAAAAATGAAAATAAAAGAAATAATAGAAAAATATTTTGAGAAAGAGGGAGTAAGGTATTATTTACCATTAAAAGAGAAAGGAGGGAAATTAGAAGGGGGTATGTCAAATTTCAGAAGAGAAGATTATGAAAAATTGTGGAAAGGGGAAGAAGTATATATAAAATATAAAGATAAAAAAACAAAAAAAGAGAGGGAATATACGTATAAATTTAAAGATAGTTATGAAGAGTGTGAATATTATGAAATAAATATGAATGTATTAGAAGAGTGTATAATAGTAATAGATATAGATGAATCAAGTATAATAAATTATAGTGAAGAAGAAAAAGAAGAATGGATAAAAGGGAATATACCAGAGAAGATAAGAGAATTACCATATACAATATCGAGGAATAAAAGACTACCACATTATTGGTGTATATTAGAAGGGATAGAGAAGGAAATATTAAAGAATAATGTAAAAATAATAACGAAATGTTTGACATTTTGTAATGGAGATATATCAGCATCGCATATATGGGAGAGGTCAACGTCAGAATTAAAAAATTATAAGGGTGAAATACCAAAAATAAAAATGGATGATATAAAGGAGTATATAAAGAAGGATAAGATAAAGAATTTTAAAAATATAGAAATAAAGAGTGATAAAACAGAAATAATAAAATATGAGAAGAGTAATATAGAAATAAAAGAGAGTGAAATAGAGAGTGTATCAGATATAAGTGATACATCAGAAAGGAATATTGATAATCGAATAGATATAAATAAATTTAAGAGATATTTGGATGGAATAAGTGAAAGGAGAAGTGATGAATATTTATATTGGACACAAACGATATGGATAATTCATAATGTATGTAAGGGGAATAATTGGAGTTTAAAAATCAGGAATGAAATGATACATGAATTTTCGAAGAGATCAAGTAAATATGAGGAGAGTATAGTAGATAATTTTATAGAGAATAATATAAGAGATAATGGAGGGATAGGTGTAGGAACGTTAATATTATGGTATAAAGAGGATAATAATATAGAAAAATTAGAAGAATATGATATAATAATAGATTATAGTGAGAGAGGTATGGGAGAATTATTTCTAAAATTAAAGAAGGATATAATGATATATCAGGAAGGGAAGATGTATATATATTATAAGGATGAATGGCAAAATGATGATAAATATGAAATAAGTAGAAATATAATAACAGAAACATTAATAGATTATTTGATAAATGAGAAGAAAGAGATAGATAAAAAATTAAATAATATATTAAAATATACATATGATGAAGAAAAAATAAAGGAATTAAAAGAAGTACATACGATAATAATATATTATATAAAAAAACTAAAAACAATAAAATTTATAGGAGAGATATTAAAACAGGTGCAAATAATAATATCATCAGAATTAAAAAGAGTAGAATTTGATTTAGGAGAGGAACAGAAATATAATATACATTTTAAGAATGGTGTATATGATATAAAGAAGAGAGAATTTAGAAAAAGATGTTATGAAGATTATATAACACAATATTTAGATTATGATTATATAGAATATGATAAAATAGAGGCAGAAATACATAATTATGTAAAAGATTTTTTTAAGAAGATACAACCAAATGAGATAGAAAGGAGATTTACATTAAGTTATTTAGCATATTGTATAACAGGGAATACAGGAGCACAGGTATTCAAAGTGAATATAGGGTATTTAGCATCGAATGGGAAATCAACAGAGGTAAAGATACATGAGAAGAGTTTTCCTATATATACATGTAAATTGAATAAAGAGACCTTTAATAAAAATAATACAAAGAAACATAAATATATATATAAATGTCTTCATAATCCGATAAGACTATCTTATATAGAAGAATTAGATCAAAGTTTATTGGATGCAGATTTTTTAAAAGATTGGGTAGATGGGAATAAAATCAGTAATGAGATATTATATGGGACTTGTGAGGAGAGGGGACTACAAGCGAAATTAATGACATTTTCCAATAAAGATTTTATAATCGAAGGAGATGAGGGTATTTATAGAAGGGGAAAATTACAATTTTATGAAAGTAAATTTGAAGATGATATAGAAGATGATTATAAACATCATAGATATAAGAAGGTATTAAATTTTGAAAGTAATTTTGATAAAGAAGAATATAAGAATGCATATTTTCATTTATTATTAAAACACGTAGATAAATTAGAAATACCAAAGGATGCAGAGAAGAATTTTAAAGATATAGTAGATGAGAATGATGATTTAAAGAGTGAAATAGAAGAAAATTTTATAATAACGAGAAATGAGAATGATAAAATAAGTAAAATGATAGTAATTGAGAAATTATATAATTATAATTTTAAAGATATTTTAACAAAATTAAAAAGCATGGGAGTAAAATATAAAAAAAATTTAAGATTAGATGGAGAAAAAAGGATCTTTTTAGGATTAAAAAAGATTTAAATATTAAAAATATATACAATAATAATGAAATATATTTATAAATAATTATAAATATATTGTTTAACTAAATTTTATTGATCCGCCCCCCTAATTTTTAAAGGGGGGCGGGAAAAACACTAGAAAAAAAAAACACACGAATCAATAAATATTGAAATATTAAAATATTAAAATATATATTTTATTGATAAAATCTGTTTATTGATCCGCCCCCTCCGCCCCCCAAAATTTAGAAACTATTAAAAAATGAAATAAATCAAATATATAGAATAGTTTTTAAAAAAAGGGGGCGGAAGGGGGCGGATCAATAAACAAAAATCATCAATATTTTTATAAAATTATATTTTTAATAAACAGTAATTAATGAATAAGTAAAAATTTTAAAAATAAAAATATATATATTTATGAAAAATTAGGGGGGCGGATCAATAAACAGATTTTATCAATATTTTATTAATTTTTATATTTTTAATAAACAGTAATTAATGTATGAGTAAAAATTTTAAAAAGAAAAAATATATATATTTATGAAAAATTAGGGGGGCGGATCAATAAACAGATTTTATCAATATTTTATTAATTATCAATTTGTAATAAACAGTACTTATGTATTTTAGTATAATTTTTTTACAAAAAAAATATATATATTTATGAAAAATTAGGGAGACGGATCAATAATAATGAAATATATTTATAAATATTTATAAATATATTGTTTAACTAAATTTTATTGATCCGCCCCCCTAATTTTTAAAGGGGGGCGGGAAAAACACTAGAAAAAAAAAACACACAAATCAATAAATATTGAAATATTAAAATATTAAAATATATATTTTATTGATAAAATCTGTTTATTGATCCGCCCCCTCCGCCCCCCAAAATTTAGAAACTATTAAAAAATGAAAAAAATCAAATATATAGAATAGTTTTTAAAAAAAGGGGGCGGAAGGGGGCGGATCAATAAACAGATTTTATCAATATTTTATTAATTATTAATTTGTAATAAGCAGTAATTAATGTATGATTTAAAATTTTTTAAAGAAAAAATATATATATTTATGAAAAATTAGGGGGGCGGATCAATAAAAATAAATATAAAAATAATAATATATTATTGATAATATTAATGATATATATATTTTTAAAGAGTATAAAAAAAATATAGTGTTTAGAATGAATTTATAAACAGCTCTTATATATATTTATATTGTAAAAAAAGTTTAAGATGATATTTTTATCTGGACTGTATCAATATATTTTTAAAAAATAATATTTCAATCGATTTCAAAATCTTTTTTGTTAAAAAAAATTGAAAAAAATAAATCTAAAGTTTATATTTTTGTATTTTTAATAAAATGTGTGAAAATCAAATTATAAATTATATATACTTATTACAAGAGAGAGAATTTGTAAAGACAAAAGAAAAAATATATAAAGTAGGAAGGACAAAAAAAGAAAATCATCAAAGATTTAATCAATATCCGAAGGGTTCAATATTATTATTTCAAATGATATGTAAAAAATGTGAAAATATAGAAGGGAAGATTATAAAAGAATTTAAAGATAAATTTAAACAATGTAAGGATATTGGGAATGAATATTTTGAAGGAGATTATAAAAGAATGATAGAAATAATTTATTCAACAATAGAAAATGAAAAATGTGATGATAATTATTCAGAAAATGAAATAGAAAACGATAATGAAGAAATTAAATTTAAAGAATTATGTGAAAAAATAGGTAAAATATTTCCAGATTATAAAAATGATGAAAGTTTAGGAGGATTGAATAAATACATAAAAGTAAATTTAATAAATGACGAATATAAAATCTATTATATAAACCCGTATTTAATGAAAAATCAACAATATTATTATGAAGATGAATGTTCATTCACATTTGAAGAATATATAATAATATGTCATACTATAAATAAAAATGTAGCAGATAAATTACAGTATTTTAAAAATTTGATAAGCAAAAAAATAATATTAGTTGATAAAATATATGATATAAATGCAAATAATTTTTTTAATAAAATAATAAAAACAAAATTAAATTTAACAATCGAGAATTATGAAGAATTTAAAAGGTATTTATTAAACGAACATATTTATTCAAAGATAGAAGAAAAGCTTAGACAATTATTTTATTGTAATATGGTAATTAATAATGAATTGTATTCAACTATGATAAAGGAAGATGATAATTATGATATTAATAAAGAATATAATAAATTAAAAGATTATGATAGTTTTAGAATAGATATAGGAATAAATGATTATATCATAATAACTATTTATAAAATAAATTCAAAATTTTATGATTACAATACATATATAAGGAAATATATACCTTATTTAATAAGATGGAATAGTAATAATGATTATTATATTTTAAATCGTGAATATGAATATATAGGATTGAATACAAAATATATAGAATTTGAAAAAAAAGGAGAATCTTACTTATTTGGGAGTGAAAATAAACCTTGGGATAGTGAAGAATATTTTATGAAAATGAGTAATGAATACACAAAAATAATAAAAGAAAAATTATTGAAAGAATGTTTAAATTCAAATTATTTAACCTATAAAATTATGTCAAAGTAGGGAATGACCGTTCCTATAAATAAAAGAAGATATTTATTAAAAGATTAAATATCTATATATATATTTTAATAAAAAATTATTATTAAAAGATTAATATTTTTTAAAATCATATTTCAAACCATTTTCGCTAACGCTCAAATGTGAGGCCGGGGGGGTCATTACAATCAATTAATCCTTATTTCAAATAATTTAGAAAGGGTCATTGTATAATTTAAACCAACTAATATATTTATCATCCTCTTTAAAATGAATATTATCATAAATTCTTCTAAAATCTTTAGCATGGATATTACAAATGCAGATCCGTTCTTTTTTATTACAAAGGAAATCTGTTTTTTGATAGATATGTTTATCAGGATGTTTAAGATAGTAATCTAACATATTATTAATAATATCAGTTTTAATAGGTGATTTAGTAAAGTAATCATCAGCAAAGATAGCAGAACGAACAATAATAGGGTTTAAATAAGGAACGTCAATAATTTTATAATTGGAACGAATATGTTCGATCTGTTTATTATCTAATGATGTGAAAGAGTCATTATAGAATTGTTTATAAGAATTACCCATTATTAATTTATTATATAAATAGATTATGTAAAAAAATCTTTAAATGAATTATTTATAAATAGGTTTAGTATTACAATAATAATTATATAATTACTAATATATATATATTATTTGAAAATAATATATTAAAAAAAATGATGGATAAAAGATTATAAAGATTTTTAATTTTATAATATGTAACCTTTTTTCTAACGAACTTAAAAATATTTTTATCAATTGTATCAATTAGTAAAGAGAATAATTTTGAAATGACGGATGTATATGTATATGAGTCTTTAAAAGAATTTAAGAAACGTGTTACAGAGAAAAAAAAGAATCAATTAAAAGAGAAAGAGCAGCAGTCAAAAGAGATGAAGCTTAAAGAACATATGCTTCTTACTGATAAGTTAAAAAAGATTGATGTTGTCTTAAAGCTTCTTTGTAAACAATTTGATGATTTCAATAAACCTAATATGAGCCATTCAGAAAAAGAAGAACTTATGCAGATTATCCAGGACCAAAAAAAACTTAAAAACAGAATGGAAATAATTCTTGCTAAAATTCATCATGATTCTTCAGATGTTTCCAACAAAGACAAAGACAATTATTATCCTAATTAAGAAGACAAAATCAATTTGCATAGTACATTTGTGTATAATCGCATTGACGTAGATAAACTATTAAGTTTGTAAATTATAATATAAAAATTTAGTGGATAGTAAATAAATTTAGAGGTAATATCATATAATAATTAGGTGTATAAAATATCTTTAAGGATTTTATTTGAAAATAATATATTAAAAAAATTGATGGAAAAAAGATTATAAAGATTTTTAATTTTATAATAAAATATGTAACCTTTTTTCTAACGAACTTAAAAATATTTTTATCAAAATGTCCTTAGTATCAGATGATATGATGATAAAGCATATAGATCATTTTGATCGTGTAATGAGAATGATAGAATCGACCAATAGATGTAAAGCCTTGTATAAGTTAATAAGACAAATATATCATATATTATTTTTAAGTTCAGACCTTACAAAATTTCTAAATAATGGAAGCATAGTCTTAATCTGTCGTCCAAGTGACAACCTTTTAATAATCTCAATAAGCTCAAAAGAAAAAATAGCAGTAATTCATGTTAAACCACGTGATGGAACCCAAATTGATAGAAAAGGTCCAATAGAACTAATTTATTGGGGATTTTATCATCCTGATGATAAATTCCCCAATAAATTAGAGCAAAAATATTTTAACGAAGAATCGTTAAATGATCTAGGGGACAAAATCCGAATGATTCATAGTATTGTGAATCCTCCAACAGAATCATCTACGATCAACTGAGAAAGTTGTAAATAACCATTAAGTTGGTAAATTATAATATATTAATAAATTTATATAAATAGGTGTATAAAATATCTAAAGAAGTCATATTTATAAGTTTTGTTACGAAGAGACATCAAAATCAAAAATAAAAAGTAATTAAATTTTAATAAAAATTTTATTATTAAAAACTTTAACATTATTATTAAAGTAAAAATGAAAAGTTTTATTAATAATTTGCATTTTAAATTTTAAATTTTAAATCTTTTTTTTCAAGGTATGTTTGAAATCCATGTGAATCAATAATAAGATTAATATTACCATTTTTAATTAAATGGAATAACATATCTTCAGAATATAATATTTTTAAAGATTTATAAGGATCGATACCTTTATATTTTTTATTAAAATTGAGCTTCAGTGCCAACACCAGGCCATGGGACATAAATAATAAAAATATGATATTTAAATAATTCTTTTTGAATAAATTTCATATTTGTCTTAAAAGCTTTAATATCAAAATTAGGAGAAATATTAAATCCACAATTTTTATAAAAAGATTTAGCGGTATTAAAGTCAGACCATTCTTTATCACATTTAAGAGACATTATTATATATAAATTATAAAAAAAATAAAAATATATATTATAATGAAAATAAAAAAAATAACAGAGAATCCAAGTCCGAAAGGGTTAGGGTATGATGCACATTTAGAAAGAGTGGGTACGTTAATGATAGGGAAGGATGGTAAATTGTGGATAGTAAAAGAATACAATAAAAAGAAGAGATGGGTAATATCCGATTATTATAAAGAGTATAAAAAATCAGAGAAGAAACTAATAAAATTAATGGGAAAGAGTATAATAAAATTCAATTACATATCCTATGAAGATGTAATAAAAAGAGAGAAGAACTATTTTGAAGAGCAATATAAAAATAAGGAGGATATACACATACCAGAGAGTAATATAGAGATACGTATACCATCAAAAATAGCATTTTTAGTAAGTCATGAATTTAACAGATTATGCTGTATATCAGGATATTATAAATATGTAATAAATACAGGTAGCGATTATTTAATAAACAATAAAAAAATAGAATATGGATCGTATTTTTACAAATTAAATATAGAGGGGAAAGAATGGAAGGATTATAAGAAGGAATGTAAAAGATATGAGAGAGAGTCAAAAGAAGAAGTTAAAAGAAAGAAGGATATAATAGAAGAATTAGAGGAGAAAGAGAAGAGATATATATTAAAGAATTATGCATGAATATATATATATATTCATGTGGTTTACATATTTCATTGAGTAATATTTATAAAAATTATAAGATGTATTGTTAATATAGTGGTATTATAATATATCTAAAATAGTATATTAATTTTATAATAATTAAAGTTTAAAAATTAATCTATGGTTATAGATTATTGGGATAAATAATATTCATATCCTCATATTTAATTTTACCATCAACAAGCTTTTGTATAATGAGACTATCATTAAGTCTAGAACCAGAGGATACATAGGGAACCTTATCCAAATCAAGTTTAATTTTATTTTGTTTTTCAAAGAGTTTAATAGGGCCAACTTTAAAGCCAGTATTACCAATTCTTTGAACAATTTGGTTGTCAATACGAATAAATGTAGTCATTATTGATGGTTTATTTTAAAATGAATAAATTATTTTGATTGATTAAAAAATAATCAATTTTTTTAGAGAGGTTAAATGTAGAGGACATAAGGTTTTTCAACAACAATCCTCTTATCTTTAAATGTGTAATTTAATAATAATATTTATAAAAAATGTATATATTAAAAAAATATATAATGATACAAAATATTTGGAATGGCTCATAACTTATATTTTATTATATTATATATAATTTAAAAAGTACTGTATATTGTATGAATATATTAGTTTTATAAAATCAAATGGAATGATCGTATTTAAAAAGTTCTCCACTTCGTTACGAACTGCGGCTTGGTCATATAGTTATGTACTGTTTTTATTGATATATTTTACATATAATGGGATGAAATCTAAATATTTAAAACAATATATTTATAAAATATAAAAACGTTTATCTGCCAAAAATTTCAATTTCTGCCAAAAAACATCTGTTTTTCAGTTTATATATAGAATAATATAATATATATATATAAAATAGAAAAATGCCATAAAAATGGCAGATTTGTCAGATTTTAATAAAAAAGTATAAACAATGAATTTAAAATATAAAAAATAAGTATTGAAAAATGATTAATAAAAACGTATTTATAACAATTCGAGCGAAGCTCGAATGGGGGCTAGTTGGTGAGTCAGATTTGGCATATTTTTAAAAATCGTATTTAAAAAAAAATAAATGATAATTTAAAATCGATATTTAATATTATTAATAATATTAAATAAATGGAATAAAATAAAAGGATTATATAGAAATTAAAAATCATCATCATCAAGTTCATTTTTAATTTTCCAACATCTAATAACATTTCTGAGATCATTATATCTATCAGCGTAATATTTATTAAAAAAAATATTAGATTCAAAATATTCATTAAAATATTTTTTATTATATTTATTTTTATCAGTTTTGGATAAATTATACATATAATCACTATTAGAGAATTTATCATAAACATCTTTAATTTTAATAAAATCAGATTTATCATCAGTTAATTTATAATTATTTTTAAACCATTGTAAAATATTACAAGATAATTCTAAATAAGAATTAGTTCTAGATTTAATAGTATCAGCAATATTTAATGTATATTTATTATATTTATAAATGGAATGAATATTAGTTAAAATTTTAAAAAATGCGAATCGATGTTTATTTTGAAATTCTTTCGTTTTATATTCAGAGTTAGATTTATAAATAAATTTATTAGGATCTAAAAAAGAATCATCAGAAACAAAAGTGGATCTAAAATAAATATCTATAATTCGTCTAGTTTCAGATTCTTTAGGTTCTTCACTAAAAAGTGGTCTTTTATTACATTCAACTACCATAGTTAGATTTAATTCTTTATCACAAGATTTTTCATGATGGGATCTAGCAGAGAAGATACCTCCACCCGTTAATTCTTTAATAACAGAATTTTCAAATTTATTTTTTTCAGGTGGTTCTCTAAAAACAACATAACGTTTCTTATGTATATTAGCCTTTTCAGGGTTAGAACCAGTTTTATTTTTTTCAAATAATATACTATTATTACCAATCATTCCATAATTACCTAACATATTTAATAATAAATCATTAATTAAACCTTTTCCATTACCACCTCCTCCATTAAAAATAATAAATTTTTCAAGACATCTACCTTCTAACGTGGTAGATAAAATTTGTAATAATGTATCTCTTTCTTCTTTAATAGGCATAATAGATATAATTAAAGAATTAACTGTATTAATTTCATCTTGGGTAGGTTCTCTCCAATCATATCCACATGTAATAGAAATATAATCATCATATTTATAATCTCTAAATTCTTCTTTTTCTAAATCATAAACTATATTATTAAAACCAAATAAATACCATTTTTCATCAAAATTAATTTTTTCATCTAATCCATATTCTTTATACGTTTCAATAATTTCTTTTTTACACCTTTGCACATTTAAAACGCCGATTTAACGACAAAAAAATATACAAAAATATAAAAATTTGGTTATAACCTGTCGTGGAACAGGTATGAAGTCTTAACAACTGCGACAAAATACTTCTGGTCTTTTACCAGTGTTAAATATAGATTTTACTATTTTTAACATATTTTGCACAGCGTTTTTATCTCTGTTATGATATATTTCGCAATTATGCTTAACCGATTGACATCGTAATATACCATGACATAAGTCTATTTCGCCTTTTCTTTTAGGTTTTTTACTTGGTTTTTCTAAAAACTTTTCTATTTCTTCATTACAACAATTACAAAGTTTTGATGTTCTAAATTCATTTATCAAATATGTTTTATAACCTGCATTTCTAAATATTCTTCTAAACTTTTTACATATTGTTGGTTCTTTTCCTTTCATATTATTATCACCTTTATCATAATCACCAACAACTAAAATAGTTTTATTAGGCTTACTATATTTATTTTCAAAGTTTTTAATCATTTTACTTTCACTTTTTTGAGTATTTGTAAAAGCATTTAATTTAAATTTTCTAAAAAATGATTTTTCATAATGAGTATAAAGTTGATTATTTATTTTATTCTTTTCAATACAATATAATTTAAACTTTTCATAATGGCAACTTTTTGAGTTTAGATTCGATAAACTTGTTTCTAACTCTTTTATTGTTTTGCTATCTATTAAAGTTTCTTTATTAACTTTATCAATAATTTTATTGTATTTTTTATTTCTTGTTTCTAATCTTCTTTGATTTTGTGTATATCTAAATGTTTCTAATTCATTTTTATCATTATAAGAACCAAAATACAACAAATCGCTGAGACCAGGATCCGCACATACAACTTTCATATTTTTAAGTTCTTGCGTAATCTCTGTTTTTTCAATGTAATTAATATTCTCTTCTTGACAACATTTTTTATTTTGATATGTTTTTGATAATGGCTTACCATTTACATCTACGCGAATAAATAAAATACATACTGAAATTCCATCAGTTCTTATCATATGACTGAATGTATATTTTTTACCTTTCTTAAATACTCTATTTGATAAATTAAAAAATTTACTCCATAATTCATAATATTTATTTTCTTTTTTGTATGTTTTTAAATATTCACTTGTTGCTTCATCACCCAAAAAATTACTAATTAATGCACAAGTATCAATACAAATATTTTTAGGGACTATATTAGTTCTTAATGGTAGAACATTAAATAATCTTATTTGTTTTTCTTCTTTTTCTATTTTAACATTGTTAAGTTTTTCTAATTCATTACAAATATAAAACATTGAATGTAAAAAGTATTGTGTATTTGATTTAAGTTCATAATAAATATTATTTTCTTCAAACTTTATTTTATTTGGAAATAATTTAATTCTTTGTTCAATTATCCATTTATGATATTTTTCATTACTTGTTAAAATATCAAATGAAACTAAATCTTTCTTAACTTTATTTATATCTTCATATAATGTTTTATGTAATTGCTTTCTAAATTCTTTATCTTTATTTACCTTTGTTATTTCATCACGCTGTTTTTTAACATCAAATATAATATTAACATATTTATTAAGATGGTCTATAAAATGTTCTTGAATATTATTATTAATATTTGTAATCATATCAATTGCTTCATACGCCAAAATATAACTTAATTTATCATAATAAAGAGTTTCATTTTTATCAATAGTTTTAGAATAATGTTCTTTATAAAATGTTGTTAAAGTCTTTAATTTTTCAGGCATATTATCATCTCTATATCCTCCAGAATTACATTTTCTTTTAGTAATTACCTTAAAAATATCACAAATAAATTCTTTATCTAATGTTGGAAAAGATTGATTATTATGGAACAAAAGAATAAAATATAATTTCAAAAATTGGTAAGAATGAACTACAATTTTATTTGTTCTTGAAACTAATTCATTAATAATAGGATTAATATTATTGTCTTTTAGAACATTCTTAATATTATCCTTATTTGTTTTCATAAAATCAAAATTATCTTCATCTTTTTTCTTTTCTTTAACTTTTGGTTTTGATTTTTTCATAGTCTATATAATATTACTATATATTTTATTTTTAAATAGTTTAACGCAATAAAATTTAATTATAAAAATAAATATAATTATAATTAAATTTATATATTATATTATAATAAATATAATTATAATTAAATTTATATATTATATTATAATAAATGGAAACACTTATCATTCATATTTCAGGTGCTTCATGTTCCGGTAAAACTACATTAGGTAACAAACTAAAAGAACAATTTAAAAGTAAAATTGTTGTAAAAGATTTAGATATTTTAAGAGATGAATTTATAAAAGAATTTTATGGCAATAAAAAATGGACCTATATTGATGAAAACGAATATCAATTATATATTGATAGTTATATAAATAAACAAAAGAAACCAATTATTTTTGTTGGTCTAAATGATAATACTATTTATGGAAAAAACAAAAAATTATATTATAATGTTCATTCACAACATAATTATTATATAGAAATTGATGATATGATAATAGTTAAACAAAAATGTATAAGATTATTAAATGATATACAAACTGATAAAATGGCAATGGAGGATTTAGTTAAAAATAATGAAAAATTTGTAAAAAAATTTACTGAGGCAATCAAAATAGAATGTAGTGCAAAACAAACTATAAAACAAAATAATAAATGGAAAAACGATTATGAAAAACAAGGTTATAAATTTATGTCAAGAGAAAATATATATAAGTCTGTTGTAAAAATATTAAATAATAAATAAATTATCAATTTTTTTTATTTATTATCTTCTTTTGCTTTTAATTTTGATTTACGATTTAAATATGCTTGATGTCTCCATTCTTTTAATTTTTCCGGATTAGTTTCTTTTATTTTTTCCATATAATTTTTCGCTTTCTCTTTTACTATTTCACTATTTTTTTCATAATATTTTTTATTCCGTGTTGGATTTGTATATGATTTTAGTTTTTCTTCTAATTCATTATTTTTATTTTTAAGTTCTTCTATTTCAAGTTTTAATTTATCTATTTCTTCATTCATTTTATATTTACTATAATAATATTATAACATAATTTTAAATATTTTATGTTATAATATTAAGTATAAATGACATCAAAACATAAAAGCGAGGATTATAAATTATCTGTGGTTGAATATTATTTAGTTGGTGATAAATCACAAATAGATGTATGTAAAATATTCAAATGTAGTCCAAGAAGTTTAATGAGATGGGTTGAAAAATATGAAAAGGAAGGTGAAATAAAAAGAGAAAATAGAAAACCAGTAGCATATAAAGTTCATAAAGAACATGTTAAATTTTTA
>Ga0247843_1006228_pt1 | contig 15768 bp, 12 predicted proteins | sample LaCruzMarch2017__FD_192420 | JGI IMG/M metagenome (GOLD analysis project Ga0247843, IMG submission 192420) | Freshwater microbial communities from meromictic Lake La Cruz, Castile-La Mancha, Spain - LaCruzMarch2017_8m | ecosystem: Environmental > Aquatic > Freshwater > Lake | place: Spain... | reverse complement strand
CCGGCGGGACGATCTATCAGCGCCACCGGCAGGTCACCGAGCGGAACGAAGCGAACCTGCGGTCGGCCTACACGCTCACCTCGTTCACCCTCCGGCAATTGCGCGACGAACTACGCACCGCCACGCCGGAGAGTTCCAGCGATCCGGTGGCGGTCCGCGATGACTTGGCCGGAGCCGCTGCCGACCCTCAGCCGCCCCTGCCGGTCAATGAAGCAGGGGAACTCGACCTCCGGTATTATGAGGCGCTGCTGGCCGATCTCCGGGCGGCGACTTCGGAAGGGCGCGCGCATTATCTGGCGGCGTTGAAGTCGATCCAGCCGGCTCTCGATCTTTTCAGCGAGCTGGCGCGTGAATCTCCGGACGATCCGAAGCGCTTGCTGGACGCCGCCCAAGCGCGACTCACTTTTGCCCGCCTGTTGGGCCGGGTGGGGCGGCCGGAGCCGGCGGGAGTCGAGGCGGGCAAAGTGGTGGCGCAACTGGATCGCCTGAGCGTCTGGTCGGGATTCGATCCGGCGCCTTTGCCTCCGTTGCGCTGCGATGCCCTGCGGCTGCTTGCCCAGCAGGCCCACCATGCGGGCGATTCCGCCGGGGCGATCCGTCTCGTGCGGGAAATGATCGATGCCTGTGCGGACCTGCCCGCCGGGCTGCTGGTCCGGCCGGAGAACGAGCCCATGCCGCGGCTCGCGCTGGCGGCTTCCGATCTGGTGACCTATGCGATCGCCGCCGGTCCTGCCGCGCTGCCAGAAGCCCGGTTGAAGATTGATGAAGCGATCGCCGCCTGCCGGGCCGCCTATGAACACGCCCCGGGTTCCTTGCCGCTGGTATCGGGACTCGCGCACTGCTTGCACGCCGCCGCCCGGCTTTCGCTCCAAGGTGAACCAGCGCAAGATCCGGCGCCGCTTTTCCAAGAGGCGGCGCGGCTCCTCATCGGCAAACGTTCGGAAGCCAAGCGCTCGGCGCTGCCCTTGGTCTGGGAGATCTCAAAAACCGCGACCCGATGGGCCGGCGAGTCCCTCGACCATCCGGACGCCAACGTGGCGCGGACCTCGCTGGACCTTGCCAACAAGTTCACGGTTCATCTCCGCCGCAGTGGGATCGGGCATGATGAACTTCTGACCCAGTTGGGGAGGCTTTTCGTTTACAAGAGCCGGCTCGCCTGCCGCTTCGACGAGCGGCATAAGGCCGGTCGCCCGATTTACCTGGCGCTGATGCTGCTGCGTCCCTTGCAACTGCAGGAGCCGGACGAAGTTCCTCTGGCGCTGTTGACCGCGACGGCACTTCGTCAGGCGCGGAGTCTGGCGGATCGTCCGGAGACCCAGTGGAAGGAAGAATACGCTGCCGAGCTGGATGAAATCCTCCGCCAGCTCGAAGCGAAAGCCGATCGCCTGAGTCCGGAGCAGCAGCGGGAGCTGGCTTCGCTCCGGTAAAGGCGGGGGAGGGGAGCCAGTGGCCTGCGGAAGACCGACGGCGATGCGGGCTGGAAGGAGCGGCGGGCTTTTAGGGACCGTTCGGCGAGCCGGTGGCACGCGGTATTAGGGGGAGCCCGCGGGCGCGTGTGCTCCTCATCTCCGGCAAGCTTGGAGCTGGATCGTGGATTGACAAGATCATGCGTTTTCGTGCCAACTTCAGTTGTGGTTATTTCCCCCTGTCACCGTTTGAAGCGAGCCACGCTGCCGGCGCTGGTTGTCGCGTTGGGCGGGCTGGCGGGGGCGCAGTTGGTTTGTTACGAGGGCTTTGAAGGATACAACGCGGGCGTTCAGTTGGAGGGCGGCAGTACGAGCTCGAACACAACCGGTCGCAATGGTGGGACGGGATGGGGCGGGGCATATGATGTTTACAATCCCATCAAGGATCGAGTCCTCATCGAGAACCGCAGCAGCAGCCCGGTAAATTATGCTTCCGGGGACATTGATCTTCCGGGCGGCATCCGGGCGCTGCGCTTTAACAACAACGCCGACGGGAGTTATGCCGTCCGCCGCCCGCTGGGGACCCTGTTTGAAGCCGCCAGCGGTGACGTGCTCTGGTTCAGCATTCTCTTTCGCACGGCCGCCGGCGGAGCAGGGACGCTCAACGATCAAGACCTCTTCCAGATCGGCTTTGATGACAATCCGAACCCGGATTCCGGCAATCCGCGGATCAGCATTGGATCCAACACGCTCTCTACGACCGCCTTTCCCTCCGCGTGCCATTTCTTTGCTCGCAGCACCACCGACCCGCTAGTCAGCGACTTTCACGACACCCTCCCCATCGCCGCTGCCACGACCTACCTTCTCGTCTGCCAAATCCAGCCGACCGCAGGCAGCTACGATACCGTCAATCTCTTCGTCAACCCGTCCAGCCTCGACGACCCCGGTCCGCCCTCCGCGACCATCACGGCCGCATCCGGACTTTCGACCTTGTCGCACGCCTTCATCCGCACCGCCTTCCTCGACAGTGGCGATGCCTACGTGCTGGACGAATGGCGGATCGGCAAGGACTACGGGTCGGTGGTGGGGTCGTTGCGGAACGCCTTGGTGATCCTCCCCGCCAGCGTGCCCGGCGGCTCGCCGACTTTGAGTTGGCCCGCATCGCTCCCGAGCGTGGTGCTGGAAACTTCCACCACTCTCGCGCCGGACTCTTGGGAGCTGGTAGCCGGATCCTTCACCGCGGTTGCCGGTGACTCGACCTATCCCGTTCCGATCACCCCCGGCACCCCCCGACGCTTCTACCGGCTGAGGCGTTGAAGAAAGTTTGAGAAATTCCGTCACACCCGGCCGCGCACGGTGCATTCCCATTTGACCCCGGATGTCACTCCCCTCCCATTCCGCTGCCGACCGCACCCGCCCGGTTGAACACCAGTCGCCGCCTCCCGCATCGGGTGGGGGCAGCTGGCCGGAGACCAATCATCCTGCTCTGACAAAATTGCGGGACGGTACGGCAGCGGAAAAGGAGGAGGCCCTGCGGCAGTTCTTTTTCGCGTATTCCCCGCCGCTGCGGAGCTACATCCGCCAGCATTGGCCGCGTTTGCCGGCGGAGGATATCGATGATCTCGCCACGGAGTTCACCACGCTCTGCCTGACGGGCGATAAAGCGCATTTCCTGACCTACGACCCCGGGCGTAACGGTTCGACAACCCGCTTGCGCACTTACCTGAGCAAGATCCTCGACAATTATCTCCGGAACCAGCACCGGCATGCCAGTGCCCAGATGCGCGGCGGCAAGCGGCAGTTTGAAAGCCTGGATACCACCAATCCGGCGGCCCATCAGGAGCGGGCGGCAGACGATTCCGGCTCGCCGCTGGCTTTCGACACCGACGCCTACGACCGTCACTGGGCGCAGCACATCCTCAGGCTCGCCTTCAGTGCCCTCGACGTCGGCTCTCCTGCCACTCGGGAGATGCTGCCAGTGCTGCGGCCGTGGATTCTTGCAGACCCGGGCGATGCCACTCTGAAGGAACTCGCTGCCAGCGTGGGCCGCACCCATGCCGCCGTGCGCGCCCAGCTTCATCGCCTGCGAAAGACCTGGCGGCAGGCGGTGCGCGACGCGGTGGCCCAGACCGTGGCGCACCCGGACGAGATCGACGACGAGCTCCGCCATCTGGCGGCGATGCTCAGCCGGCATCCGCTGGAGTGAGCCGGGGACAGGGGACAGGGGGCAGGAGGCAGGAGGCAGGAGGCAGGAGGGCGCGGGATGCCGCTGGCTTTTGGCTATCCACCATCCACCCTCCACCATTGACCCTCAACTGCCCGGCTAACGGACTTCCGGCGTGCCGGTCAGCTCCGCGATTTTGGCTTCCATGGCCTTGGCCCAGAGGGCGTAGCCGGCGGCCTCGGGGTGGAGGAAGTCGGGCATGGTTTCCTTGGGCAGGGTTCCGTCGGCGGCGAGGAAGGTGCCGCTGACATCGAGCCACTGGATCTTGTCGCCGTCGGCGAAGGTTTTGATCCGCTGGTTGATCGCGTCGTTGAGCTGGCGGAGCTTGTGGTCGGGCTTTTCGGCGCGGGGGAAGATGGAGAGGAGGAGGATCTTGGCGTCGGGCTTGCGGTCCTGGAGCAGCTCGAGGATGAGCTGGATGCCGGCGGCGGTCTGTTCCGGCGGGTCCTGGCGGTGGCCGGTGTTGTTGGTGCCGATCATCAGGACGAAGAGCTTGGGATCGACGTTCTCCAGCTCGCCGTTCATGAGGCGCCAGAGGACGTGCTCGGTGCGGTCGCCGGAGTAGCCGAGATTGAGCGCCTTGCGGTTGCCGTAATATTGGTCCCAGACCGGCTTGCCGGCTTCTTCCCAGCCCTGGGTGATCGAATCGCCGATGAAGACGAGTTCGTGGCCGCCTTTTTTGGCGAGCGGCTTCTTCTGCTGGTGGCGTTGCTTCCACCAGGCTTCGGGATTGCGGTTGGCGGGGACGGTGCCGGGGTTCATCCGGTATTCGGCGCGCTTCTCGTCGTAGGTCTTCTTCATTTCGGCGAGGACGGTCGCGTAGGCGGGGTCGCCGTGGACGGACTTCAGTTCCTGCGGGTCTTTCTCGAGGTCGAAGAGGTTCCACTCCTTGGTCTTGGGGAAGAACATCAGCTTGTAGCGATCGGTCCGGACGCCGTCATGGGCGGCGACGTTGTGGGTGTTCTCGCCACTATAGAAATAATAGATCGCCTTGCGCCAGTCGGCCGGGGTCTCGCCCTTGAGCACCGGAACGAGGCTTTTGCCCTGCACCGTGGCGGGGATCGGCACGCCGGCGATCTCGAGGAAGGTCGGGGCGTAGTCGATGTTCTGGATCAGGGTTTCATTTCGGGTGCCGGGCTTCACCACGCCGGGCCAGCGGGCGAGGAAGGGCATGGCGAGGCTTTCCTCGAACATCCAGCGCTTGTCGTACCAGCCGTGCTCGCCGAGGTAGAAGCCTTGATCGGAGGAGTAGATCACGAGCGTGTTCTTCGCGAGACCGCTCTTTTCGAGGTAGTCGAGCATGCGGCCGACGTTTTCGTCCACGGCGCGGACGGTGCGGAGATAGTCCTTGAGGTAGCGCTGGTATTTCCAGCGGGTGACGTCGGCGGCGGACAGCGGGGATGCCTTCATGCCGGAGATGAAGGCTTGGTTTTCCGGCTCGTAGGCGGCGTCCCAGGCTTTCTTCTGCGCGTCGTCCATGCGGGCATATTCCCCGTTCGCGATGCCGCCCAGGAAGTGCTCGGGGAACTCCGACTTGCCGTGGAACTTCATGTCGTGACCCCAGTGGAAGTCCTTGGCGATGGTCATCTGCTGCTCTTTGAGGGCTGCGCTGCGGCCGGCGTAGTCGTCGAAGAGGGATTTCGGCTCGGGGATCGTGACGTCCTTGAAGAGGCCGAGGTGGCGCGGGGCGGGGGCCCAGTTGCGGTGGGGTGCCTTGTGCTGGCACATCAGGACGAAGGGCTTCGATTTGTCGCGACCGGTTTCGAGCCATGCGAGGGCCTTGTCGGTGATCAGGTCGGTGCAGTAGCCGGGTTCGCGCTTGCTGCCCGCGGCGGTGACGAACTCGGGGTTGTAATAGTTGCCCTGGCCGGGAAGGATTTCCCAGTGGTCGAAGCCGGTTGGCTGGCTGACCAGATGCCACTTGCCGATGATCGAGGTCTGGTAGCCGGCTTTTTGCAGGAGCTTCGGGAAGGTCGTCTGGCTGCCGTCGAAGCGGGAAAAATCGTTGTCGGGGAAGCCGTTCACATGGCTGTGCTTGCCGGTCATGATGCAGGCCCGGGAGGGCCCGCAGATCGAGTTCGCGCAGTAGGAGCGGGTGAAAAGGGCGCCTTCCTTCGCGATGCGGTCGAGGTTCGGGGTCGGCGCGACGTCCTTGAGCGGGCCGCCGTAGGCCGAGATGGCGTTCAGCGCGTGGTCGTCGGAGAAGAGGAAAAGGATGTTCGGCCGATCCTGCGCGAGCAGTGGGACGGACAGCAGGGCGAGCAAGGCGGGGATGCGCATGGGGTGGAGGATACGCCGTGAAGGGCGGGGCCTTGCAAGAAGAAGCCCGGGGGAAAGAGGGGCGGGGCCGGTAGGTGCTTCGGGCGCTGGATTTTAACCGCGAAATCCCGCGAAAGGACGCTAAATCTGAACAGCCGGGAACATGTAGGGGTTGGACTCACAGAACGCTGCAAATCGAAAACCGCCTGCTTCGCTGCGAACCCGGATTCTCTTTCGTTCCGGATCCTGCCTTTCAAATTTGACCGATGAAATGAAGGGTTCGTGTCGGTCCATCTCCGGCTTTGCCTCCGGTTCGCGGCATTTCGCGTGGTTTCGCGGTTGAAACTCTTCACGGAGGCGGGAGGACCGGGAAAAGCTGCCGGTTGACGGAAAGTGAATCCGCGGCTTTTCTGGCGGCGTTATGAAAATCGTACCCCTTATCAGCTCCGGCACGGCCGGTCCTCTCGGCGTTCTTCACCTGCCGCGCCTCTGGCTCAAGGTTTCGCTCGAAGCCCGCGGCGCGCTGGCCGACGGCTATCCGGGTGCCGGCCAAGGCTATGACCAGATGGTCATCGACGCCCTCGGCCTGGATCGCGACGCGGTGATCGCCTACATCACGGCCGAGCGCCCGACCTACCCGCAGTTCGAAGCCTGGGTGAAGGCCCAGCCGGGTGCCAAGCTCGACGCTGGCTCGATTGCCACGATCAACGCGGCGATCACCGGCTACCTCCACGCCGACGCGACCCGCCAGGGAATCCTCGCGGCCGACGGTCTGCCGGACGATGCATCCGCGGCGAAGGATGCGATCAACCTGAACAATCTCGACGACTGGCATGAGTTCCATGCCGCGGTGCTGAAGTGAGCGCCGGTCACGAACATGGCTGAAGATCCGCAACCCGGTCCCGTGCCGCCCCAGAGGCGGCCGGCGATCGGGGAGCGGTTGGCCATGTTGTTTTTGGCCGTGGTGGGGACTCTGTTTGTCCTCATCGCGGCCGTTTTGTTGGCGGGGGTGCTGGTTATCTTGGTGCTAATTTTCTTCGTCGAAGAGTCGGGGCTCGAAGCGATTCCGCCCCTGCTCGCCATGATGGTTTTAGCCGTGTTGCTGGCAACCATGGCTGCGGGCGCGAAGTGGATCGAAGGTCTGATACGTCAGCGTCACTCTAACCCGGGCGGTAGAGGACCTGATTCGGCGGTAGCCGCGGGTCAACAAGTGGTGATGATGTTAGAAATCGTTCTGGTGCTATCCGGCTTCGGCGTGGTCGTCTGGATCCCCGCAGAGATGAGCGGGATGAAGGTTATCGGGGTTGGGTGGCCAGCGTTTTGGCTGCTAGTGGGCGCGCTGTCGTGGTGGGGGCAGCGCGAGATTTCGAAGCGCCTGACGGAGCGGTCTCTCAGTCGGGATAGAGGTCCTTGTTCGACGCCTGGAACTCCGCCTTCAGGCGAACCTTGAGGGTCGAGAGGTCGATCAGCTTGAACCCGGTGAAGGTCCATTCGCCGTCCTTGCCGTCGTGGCTGATCCCGGCGAGGAGGTGGACGGCATCGTCGGTGATCTTGAGGGTCTCGTCCTTCGGCTCGAAATAGAAGGTCCGAAGGGTGCTGTTCCAGGAGCCGTCTTCCACAAGCTTGGGATCGAGGTAGAAGACCTCGCCGCTGGGTTCGTGGACGATGCGGAGGTCGGGGTAGCCGCTGCGCTGGGCCTCGCCGCGGCGGTTGGGAGGAACGTCGCAGGAAAGGTCGGGCTCGGCGTTGAGGCTTTCGTGAAGGGCGTCCTCGAAGAAGCGGGAGGCCTCGTTGATGCGGCGGAGGGCGTGAACGGGGGAGTCGGGGGCGTTGAGCTTCTCGATGGCGCGGCTCAGGGCGGATTCGATGGCGGCTCGGACGCGGGTGTGGCTTTCCTTGGCGGCGAGCGGGACGACCTTCTTGCCGGAACAGGCTTCGGCGACGGTGGCGAAGGAGAAGGTGCGGTGATCCAGGTTCTCTCCCAGAAGATTTTGGACGAGGGTGGCGTCGGAGGCGGCGGGTTCCGCAAGCGCTTTCCCGGTGGGGACGGCTTCACTTCTTCGGAGCCAAAAGAACCCCATCGACCACCCGAAGCCGATGGCGAGGCCCAGCAGCAGGATTCCGATGGCGAGGTGCCGCCTGCTCACGGAGCGATGACGGTCGCCGGGGGCTTCATGGCTTCGGCTGTTGTCGTTTGCCTTCAAATCGTTCTTCCGCGGTTCGTTCTAACAAAGTCGTCTTCAGCGGAAGCACCAGAGATGCTCGTGAGTCCGCACCAGCAGGGAACCGCCGACCGCGACGGGTGTTGCCACCAGCGGTTCGCCCAGTTCGTTGGCGGTGACGCCTGTTAGACCGGCATCGGTGATCCGGCCGCTGAAGATCATGCCGTCGGAGCGGCCGCAGTAGAGCAAGCCGCCGGCGATCATCGGGGAAGCGTAGTAGATCGCCGGGCCTTTCGGCAGGACGGTTTCCCAGAGGATCTTGCCGGTCTCCGCGTCAAGGCAGCTCACCGTGCCGCGGGCCGGGCCGTTGTCCTGGAGGAGATAGAATTTCCCGTCCTGAGCGGCCGGGGTGGCGCAGTCGGAGCCGCGCTTGTCGAGGGTCCACAGACGTCGGTCTTTCGTCGTGTCGCCCTTGCCGCCCATCTTCACGCCGGCGACGTGGTTGCCACGGCCGAAAGGGACGATTGCGATGCCCTTGGTGGCGGCGGCGGACGCGATGACGCGCCAGTTCGGTTGCTGGCGGGGATTGAAGTCCCCGTGGTCCCACAGGAGCTTGCCGCCTTTTGCGTCGTGGCCGCTCAAATGGTCGCCGCCCCAGGTGACGATCGTTTCGACGCCATCGATCTCCGCGACGAAGGGCGTGGTGTAGGCGTCGTTGGCCTCGGCCGGGGCCTTGTAATCGCGCGGGGTCTTCCAGACCTCCTTGCCGGTGGCGGGATCGAAGGCGAGGAGGAAAGAGGGGTTCTTGTTGTGCATCATGGCCACCACCAGATGACCGCCGGCGAGGACCGGCGAGGTGCCGAGGTCCCACTTCAAGCCGTCCTTGGCGTAGTCCTGCTGGAGATTCTTGCTCCAGACGACTTTGCCCGAGAGATCGAGGGCGGCGAGGTTGCCGGACTTGTAGTAAACGAAGATCGTCTTGCCATCGGTAATCGCGGAGGGATTGCAACCGCTGCCGGCGTTGGCGTGCTGGAAGGCGCTCACGGTGCCGAGGGTGGCGCGCCACTTCTCCTTGCCTGCCTGGTCCACGGCAAGCACGCCGTCCTTCCCGTCGATCTCCGCGGTGACGACGATCAGGTCACCGAGAACCATCGGCGTCGAGCCGCCGCGGCCGGGAAGCTTCACTTTCCAAGCGACGTTTTTCTCCGGGCCGAAGGCCGCCGGGGTCTTGCCGCTATCCGCGACGCCGTGACCGGACGGGCCGCGCCAGTTCGGCCAGCCGGTTTCCGCGACGAGCGGCGTCGCAAGGGCGAGGATTGAAAGGAGGACTGCGAAGGCTTTCACGCCCTCTACTACCTGTCGTCCGGCCCGCTTTTACAAGCCATTCCCGGGGGGGCTTCGGAGGGTCGTCGAGCGGCCCGCAATCCACGCGAGGGCGCTCCCTGGAATCCCTGAACTGATGCCGATGACGTTCCCGCCAAACCTGCTTCAATCCTTGAGGCAGCCCAACAGATCCCGGATTCAAGGCCCCCCCGAGCCACTGGTGCCCATCAGGGATCCAGACGCTGGCCATCCCCGATCAGGCGATTTTTCAGAACTTCATAGGGCACGTCCTGCACGGAAATGCCGCTTTTGATCGCGATGTCGGCGGCGGTGGCGGCGCTCTGGGCGAGGATCATGAACACGGGTTCCATCCGGATGGAGCCGAAGGCCATGTGGCTGGCGGAGAGGCACCACGGGACGAGCAGGTTCTGGCATTCGGCCTTCTTCGGGACGATGGCCCGGTAGGAAACCGGGTAGGGGCCGGGGATGCGGAGTTGTATGTCGCCCTCGTTCTTGACCATGCCGTTCTTCACATGCCGCTGGACGTTGTGGGAGTCCATCGTGTAGGCGGCGAGCCCGATCGGTTCGGGCACGGGTTGCTTCCGCCGGCAGTGGTGCTCGGTCATGACGAAATCGGAGACCATGCGGCGGGCTTCGCGAACGTAGAGCTGGTGCGGCCAGTGGCCGTTGTCGGTGAACTCGTCCTTGGGCAGACCCCATGCCGAGTATTCCTTGCGGATCTTCTCCGGGACGCGCGGGTGATTCTGAAGGGTCCACATCAGCCCGCGCTGCCAGTGTTCGTGTTGCTTGGCGAGGGCGAGGCGTTGGTCGTGATCGAGGGTCGCCCAGTTCCAGTCCTTCCCGTGGTTGAGACCGACGGGGTTGTTCGAGATGCCGCCGGTGTTGTTGGAGTCCGTCTTGCGGTTCGGCATCAGGCTGAACTTGGTGAAATCCCTGCTTTGGCCGGCCTCGATGGCGCGGAAGAGGATTTCGTAGGCGGCCTCGTCATAGCCCTCCGGTTTTCCAATCGTCACGCGGTTCTCCGGCGAATCGGTGAGGCACATGCGGAAGCAATAGGCCTGCAAGCGGTGGTCGCCCTGCCCGTCCTCACCGCCGGCGTCGGGATTCACGCCGGGCAGCAGGCCGCTGGCGGGATCGCCGGGCTGCAGGTAGGGATCGATGCCGTCGGGCAGTTGGTTTTTAAGGGCGCCCTTGGTCTGGATGCCGCTGACGGTCTCGTTGTAGGTGGCGTTGGATTCGCGGCCGGTGGTGAAGCTGACGCCCGCACCGGGGAGCAGGTCGCCTTCGTAGGTGGCGTCGATGAAGATCTTCCCTTCGAATTCGCGGCCGTCTTCCGTGCGGATTTTCTGGATGCGCTTGCCGTCCATCGTGACGCCGTTCTTCAGATCAAGCCGGGCGGTGACGACGGTGACATTGTGCTCCTTGAGCATGGCGTCGAACACGGCGGTGGCGACCGAGGGTTCGAAAACGGAAGCGAGCCTGGTCTTCGGGTTCAGCGCGGCTTGTCCCTGCCCTTGGTTGCGGTATTCCGCGCGTTTCTCCCACTTCCAGGCAGCGTCATTCTGGTAGTGCTGATAGACGCGGGTGTAGAAATCGCGGCTCAGGCCGCCGAGGATGGAATCGCTGCCAAGATCGGTCCAGCCGAGACCGCTGGTGGTGAGGCCGCCGAGATAGGGGGTGGGGGAGACAAGCACGACGGAGCGCTCCGATTTCGCGGCCTGGATGGCGGCGATGATGCCACCGGAGGTGCCGCCATAGACGACGATGTCGTGTTGTTTCCCGGCAGAGAAAAGTGGCAGGGACAATGCGAGGGAAAGGAAGAGATGCTTCATGGGTGGGATCGGGGAAACCGGACTTGGGGCTCTGGATTACTTCGCGGCGTTGCCGAAAGGAACGGGCGGGCGGGGTCCGTCGGGGCGGATGGTTTTGAAGACCGCTTCGAGATGGGCCTTGGCGGCGGCGGCTTCGGGATCTTGCGGGTCGGCGGATTTTTCCGCCGGCAGGGCGCGGGCGTCGATCAATTTGTCGTGGTCGCGGAACAGGCGGAAGTGGCCATCGAAGAGGGTTTCGCCGCCAAATTTTGCGCTCAGGGCGTTGTGCGTCCAGAGACGGGGGATGCCGGGTTCGCCGCGAAGCTGGGGCACGAGGCTGCGGCCATCCATGGCGAGCGACGGGGGGATTTCCGTGCCGCTGAGTTCGCAAAAGGTCGGGAAGAGATCGACGACGTCCACTAGATCGTCGCAAACCTTGCCGACGGGTAACGAAGGCGGGCCCCAGACGAGAAGCGGGACATGGCTGCCTCCGTCGTTGAGTTCGTTTTTGCCGCCGTTGACCTTGCCGGCGGTGGTGTGCCGGGTGTGGGCCCCTTCGCCGGGCTCTCCGGCCATGGGATTCTTGAAATCGGGTTCCCAAGTGCCGTTATCGCCCATGAAGATGACATAAGTGTTGTCACGGAGCCCGAGGCTTTCCACCCCGTCCAGGAGGCGTCCGACGAGTTTGTCCATGTAGTGGATGAAGTTCGGCAGGCTGGCCTCGCGGTGGAGCCTGCGGTCGTCGGGGGTTTCCACCACGGGCCAATGCGGCAGCAGTTCGTTGTGGACGATGAGGAAGGGTTTCCCCTCCGCCTTCGCCGCGCGCATCCGCTCGATCACGTATTCGACCAGGACATCCGGCCCGAAACGGTCGGCGATGTCTTTGCGGATCTCGCCATTCTGGTTGTAGGTGGGGTTCCAATGGCGGTCGGTTTTCGCGCCGTTGTGCCAGATTTGCCAGGCGCACCAGGATTCGAAGCCCGCTTCGCGGATGTGATCGGGGTGGTGCTGGAGGGTGGCGAGTTGCCATTTTCCGGTAAGGGCGGTGCGGTAGCCGTTCGCGCGGATCTGCTGCGCGAAGGTGGGCATCTTCTGGAAATCGACGATTTCCCGGGTGCCGTTGTGGACGGGAAGCACCGAGACATGGCGATGGCGGTTTGCGTGGAGGCCGGTGTGCAGGCTGACCCGTGACGGCGTGCAAACGGGGTTGGTGTAGGCACGGCTGAACCGGAGTCCCTGTTCGGCCATGCGGTTGAGATGCGGTGTCTTGAAATCAAGGCCGCCGTAACAGTTGAGTGCCTCGTAGCCGATATCGTCGGCGAAGATCAAAAGGATGTTGGGGCCTACCGCGGCCGGCGATGCCTGGCAGGCGAGGATCGAGCAGGCGATGGAAAGAAGGACTCTCACGGGTCGGGATGGGTTTGCGATTTCAGACGGTGGCAAAGCCCGTTCCCGTGCCGGCAAACGCGGCGCGGCGGAGGAAACCGCGGCGGGGAAGCTGGCGAGATGATTGGACGGGTGAGTGCATTGAAGTTTTAATCCGACTTCGGCATCCTTGGGAAGGCCCTCGTGAATGGGGTCAGGTCTCGCGAGTGGGTGCCCGACTGTCAGCCCTTCTCCTTGCCATCGACGGTGGCACCGGAGACGAAGATCATGGCATCGCGCGTCACGGCATTGCCGCCGAGATACATGCCCCAGCGGAAATTGGTCTTCCCGGCGGGCCTCGCGTAGGAACCTGCGCCGACTTTCTTGCCGTCCAGATGAACCTCGTAGTCCTTGCCATTGTCCCTGACGAGGATGTGGAAGGGCTTGCCGACCATGGCCTTCGCGATCACCTGATCCTTGGCCCGGCGGTGGTTGAGGACGACGTCTCCCTGCGATGTCATGTTGATCTGGACGGACCAGTCGTTGACGTCGTTCTTCGCCTGGAAGATCGCCGCGCCGTGGGGCTCGATGATCGTGTAGGTCCCGCTCCACTGGTGCCAATCGCCTTCCTTCCAGTTCAGCTCGCTGAAGGCCTCGGTCCGTGCCGCGTTCGCGCGGGCGTTGCGGACGTTCTCCTCACCCTTGAACAAGCGGAAGACCTGAGTGCTCCCGTCTTCCTGATACCAGCGCGTCCATTTCCCGAAGTCACCGCGCGGGATCGCGCTGTTTCCCAGGGTGTGGAGCTTGATCTCCCGGGGGATCGGCCGCTTCGCATTGGGCGTGATCTCGACCCGCCGGTTGTCCACGTTGACCTTCGATCCGATCACGCCGTCCTTTGAAACTCCTCCGTCCTCCAGTTTGCCGGACTTCATGAGCTTCTCGAAGGGGGGATCGGTTCCTTTTTGGGTATAGAGCGGCTCGGATCGACCCGCGTGGATGCAGGTCATGCCGATGAGCAGGAACAGGACGCGGGGCTTGGTCATGAAGGGGAGTCTATTCGATCCGGATCGCCTTCTCCAGCAGGGCTTCAGCGATTTCGAAATCGACGGCGGTGCGGGCGTGGACGCGGCACAGCGGCTGGCCCTGGTGGACGTGCTCGCCGCATTTCACGAGGTGGTCGAAGCCGACGGCGTGGTCGACGCCATCCGTCGCCCGCGCGCGGCCGGCGCCGAGCTGGAGGGCGGCCTGGCCGACGAGGCCGGCGTCGACTTCCACGACCGTCCCGCTGCAGTGGGCGGGGAAATCGCGGATCAAGGGGGCGTGGTGGATTTGCCCGAGCTTCGGCAAGTCGGCGGGATCGCCGCCGTGGGCCGCGACGATCTCATCGAACTTCCGGCGGGCGCTGCCATCGTCTAACAAGTGCTCCAGTTGCTTGCGCGGGACCGGGCTGATCTTCTCCGCGAGATCGAGCACCAGCTTGCGGAGGTCGGCCGGGCCGCGGCCTTCGAGGCATTCGAGGGACTCGACCACTTCGAGCGAGTTCCCGACGGCGCGGCCGAGCGGTTCGCTCATCGGATTGAGCACGGCGTGGACCTCGACGCCCATCTCCTTGCCGACGGCGATCATCGAGTCGGCGAGCACGCGGGCATCGGCCTCGGTCTTCATGAAGGCGCCGCTGCCGAACTTCACGTCGAGCACGAGTTGGTCGAGCGACTCGGCGAGCTTCTTCGACATGATGGACGCGGTGATCAGGGGGATGGAGGGCACGGTGCCGGTGACATCGCGCAGGGCGTAGAGCTTTTTATCGGCGGGGCAGAAGCGGTCGGTCTGGCCCATCATCACGACGCCGATTTTTTCTAACAGCTCCTGCGCCTCCGGGATGGTGATGCCGACCTTGAAGCCGGGGATGGATTCCAGCTTGTCGAGGGTGCCGCCGGTGATGCCGAGGCCGCGGCCGGACACCATGGGGACCCAGACGCCGGTGCAAGCGACCAGCGGGGCGAGGATGAGCGAGACCTTGTCGCCGATGCCGCCGGTGGAGTGCTTGTCGACGACCGCCGGGTGGCCGGCGCGGTGGTGGAAGACGTCGCCGCTCTCCAGCATCGCCTTGGTCAGCGCGGCGGTTTCCACGGCGTCCATGCCTTGGAAGAAGACGGCCATCGCGAAGGCGGACATCTGGTAGTCCGGGATCTCGCCGGAGGTGTAGCCTTCGATCAGCTTGCGGATCTCCGCGGGGTCGAGCGTTTCGCCTTCGCGTTTGCGGGCGATGAGGGTGGGGACGTGGAGGTTCATGGTCAGGGAGACAGTCGTGCTATGCTCCAGCTATCACCGTTGCGATCGTATTGGAAGCGGTCGTGGAGCCGGGCGGAGCCGCCTTGCCAGAACTCGATGCTTTCCGGGACGACGCGGAAGCCGCCCCAGAAGGAGGGCAGGGGGATCTCGCCGTGGCTGAATTTCTCGCGGATCTCCGAGAGCTTCTGGAGCAGCAGCTTGCGGGAGGAAATCACCGAGCTCTGACTGGAGACCCAGGCTCCGAGCTGGGATTCGCGGGGGCGGGAGGTGAAGTATTTCAGCGACTCCGCGGCGGAGATCTTCTCGGCGCGGCCTTGGACGATGACCTGGCGTTCGAGGACGATCCACGGGAAGAGGAGCGAGACGTGGGCGTTCTCCGCGATGTGGCGGGCTTTACGGCTTTCGTAGTTGGTGAAGAAGACGAAGCCGGAGGTGTCGAAATATTTCAAGAGGACCGTCCGCAGCAAGGGGCGTCCGGCGGCGTCGGCGGTGGCCAGGCTCATCGCGTTCGGCTCGTGGAGCTTGAGCTCGATCGCTTGGTGGAACCACTGCTCGAACTGGTGCATCGGGTCGGCGGCCAGGTCCTCGCGGTGCAGGCCGCGGTCGGAGTATTCCTTGCGAAAGTCGGATAAGTCCATGGGCGGGGAATAGTCCGGCAGCGAGGTCGCCGCAAGGGCGGGGGCTTCTAAAATGAGGCCTCGATGACGTGGAACTTCGACCCGAGGTGACCGGGGTGGGTGAGAGTCTGGAAGGCACGGAGGTCTTTCCGGGTGGCCTCGTCGGTGCGGCCTTCGAGTTCGAGCAGCCAAGGTCTCGCCACTTCAGTGAGGAAGCGGCCCTGGGGTTCGAAGCGGAGCACCGTGCCGCCGGCTTCGGAAAGCGCGGTGGCCAGCGCGGTGAAATCG
>Ga0247843_1006226_pt1 | contig 15771 bp, 15 predicted proteins | sample LaCruzMarch2017__FD_192420 | JGI IMG/M metagenome (GOLD analysis project Ga0247843, IMG submission 192420) | Freshwater microbial communities from meromictic Lake La Cruz, Castile-La Mancha, Spain - LaCruzMarch2017_8m | ecosystem: Environmental > Aquatic > Freshwater > Lake | place: Spain... | reverse complement strand
TGGCTTGTACTACCTACCTACCTAGGTATCGAGTCGTTCTTTTCTCGCCATCCCATTTTTTTGTTCCCGCGCGAAGTCTCCCGTTTGTAGTTAGGTATGTAGTACACGACCAAAATCTTTTGGATTCGTTTCAGACGAGGACACCGACGCCGTTAGACACATAGGAGATGATCCGTGCCGCAGCGACCGCCGCCATTATAAGGAGGACCGTCCTCTCTTCATCATCAAGAGGGTAAGTTGTTTTTAGTAGAATTATTTATTTATTTTTTGGTCGGGTAGTAGTAACGAAAGGGGGGGGCGTGTACCGGGTCGCAGGCGGGGAGGTGGGGGGAGTGTGGGACGAAGATATTATCATGTCGGAATTAGGCCGAATAATATATGGCCAATGTGTAGTAGCAAATACTACGCCTTTGAAAAATAATCGCATTAATCGGTGTGGCGAGCGGCAATTTTCGATGTCGTCGAGCTAAAAGAAACGGGTGGTTGTGTGTGAATTTTTATAATACCAGTTCGACGTTCGGTTTATAATAGTTAGAATTAGCATTAATTCAAGTTTCGAGCTTCGGGTGGATGGGGATTCGAGGGAAAGCTTAAAGCCGGGAGGGGGGGGGGGAGTCGGTGTGCTCTGCGCAAGATATTTATTTCATGACACGAACACATTTCTCTCGTCTAACGATTACATTCCCTTTGATTCGTGCTCTCTCTCTCTCCCTCTCTCTCCAATCATTACAATATCAACAGGGCACCATCCTGTGGCGCTATCCCAGGGAGCATGAGCTTCCATGCCTCTGCCAAGAGAGAAAAGGAGGAGGCACCTCCAGCCACCAACACCCTCCCAACGGTAGGCAAGGGGGGACTCTTTGGTACTGGTCTATCCGAATGGTTCGCACTCCCCATCGGTGTCGTTGCTGCCGTGCCTCTTCTTACATTTGACGTGTACGTTATTAACGAAGAAACGCAGCTCCTTGCCGTCTTCCTTGCATTCTGTATCACATTCTACACTCAGGGGGGAGATGCCGTATACGCGGCACTGGATGAACGGGCAAAGAATTTGTTAAAGGAACACAATGATGCCGAGAATTTAGTCATCGAGGCACTCGAGCAGAAACTTACGTTCCTCAAGGCAAATCAGAACACGGTTAATGATTTCTCGGCAATTAATGAATTACGCGCGACGGCATATGCCAAGCTCAATGCCGCCGGTGCCGTCAAGCCCAAACATGATTTTAAGGCACAGGTCGAGAAGATGCTAACAATGATCGCGGCCGAGGAGGCTAGTTATACCGAGAAGACGAAGATGTCACTCATGTCCGAGGCCACAACGTCGGTAACTACCAAGTTTACGACTGATGCGGCCTTGAAGAAGAGGGCATTGGACGCGGCTATTGCCAAGTTAAAAGGTGGGGATAAGGCAGAGGATCCAGTCCAGGCGGCATTCGTCCAGTTCTTTAAAGATAAGGCTTCAGCTGCGGCGGCCAGTAAGGACGATAGTGAGGAGAAGGCTCAACGTGCGGCGATGATTGCGAAGATGAACTCGGTGGCGAAGAATGAGGGGTTCTTCTTTGCTTTCGATGCCTCTGGTACACCCAAGATGATGGCATGAAGGTTATGTGAGAGAGATGGTCCGAATGGTTTCATGGAACTGTAGATAGTCAATTTTTGTGTGGTGAATTAGATGGAGCACTAGATATAATAAACTAGGAGTTTATATAGCACCACGTGTTTTCCTTTTGCTGAACTTGTATTCAAATATCACTCCGCACATAGAGTATCACAGATATTAGTGTTCAAATTTACAAGGAGTACAACTTATCAATACTACTACAGGCAGAATGTTACTCGACTTATCAAACATAATTCGTTTACAGCTGATACTTCATGTGTCTTCTAAATACACATACATTACATACTCCTTCAATTCAAGCATCAATTTTTCTGACGCTCTATATCTATCATTCAAATGATATCCGTCGAAAAGTTATCGAAGACGCTACGATATGTGTTTAAGTAAGAGCAAAGGTCAGCATTATAGAGAGAGAAAGATGATTTAAATATGAAGTCGGGGAATCGACTTACTGTTCTCATGAGCCTTGATGCTTTTCCCTGCACTGGCATTGACATCATCGACATCTCCAGCTCTGTTAACAAAGGTAACTTCAATGCTTTTCCTGAGATCTGTTTTCCTTGAACTGGCATCGACATAGACATCTCTAGCTCTGTCAACAACGGAAAACTCATTGACATTGAAAACGATTCCTTTGCCGCTTTTCCTTGAATCCTCACCTCCAGCTCTGTCAAAAAAGGTAAACTCAGTGACATCTCCAGCTCTGTCAGCAAAGGTAACTTCGACGCTTTTCCTTGAACTGGCATCGACATCGAGAAATCAAGCTCTGTCAACGACGGTAAACTCATTGACATCGCTTCCTTTGAGGCTTTTCCTTGAACTGGCATCGACATCTCCAGCTCTGTCAACAACGGTACGCTCATCGACAATGGCGAACTCATCGACATACTCATCGACAAAGGTAAACTCATCGACATACTCATCGATAAAGATAAACTCATTGACATCGCCTCCTTCGAAGCTTTTAGTTCCGACTGTGTCAACGCAGCCGGTTCGACGTAGCACCAAACGCGCTGCTGCTCACCCGAAACATCATCCTCATTCATTTCCTCACTTGTCCCTCCTAGGCCAAAGAAGAAGTTCTCACCCTTTAGTATACACCCCTTCGTTGGTAGATCACTACCTGAGTAGAAGTAACCATTGATGATACCTGCGTTGTTCATGGATGTGTATCGTGCCTTACAGTCTTCCTCGGTAAGGCATGGCGTTCTCGTCAACGCAGCATTGGTTGATGATAAATGAAGCGCGAGGAGTAGGACGATATTCTTCATGATTGGTTTCAATTTGCAATCTAATGTAAGCGGACGGCAAAGTGATGTGTATGACCAATCAATGACGAAGAGTGGTCGACAAAAACTGACTTCGGGGGGTTGGAAGTTGTCGCTAAAAAGTGGGAAGAGAATTTTCTTGCTTTTTAGAAGGATAGGCTTCTTCTTTATCGTTCGGGAGACTATCAATCTTGGACAAATCTTTTACATCACACCGTATTTTTTTGCCTCGCCTTTGGGCGGCTGTCTTGGTGCTGGGGAGGTAGGAGGTCTAACAAGGCTCTAGTGTGGGGGCATCGTATGAGAAGCACGACCCCATACATCAGTTTGTTGGGGAATAGGATTCGGGATGTAGAATTTTGACGGGTACCATAATATTATTATGTACTCCAGAGTTAGATGTGATTACTTGTTCGCATGAAGATTTATTCTGGTATCTACCCTACTGAACAAATAGTTTATCCTACAACGTACAAAAATGTGATACTCATAACTCCTAGCCTTGGGCCAGACAGAAAATGAACTTCGTCCGCTTTTGACGATCTTATAAGTAACATCCACCATCAGGACATGTCGGCCCGCACGGTGAATCATCTTCCATCATTGGTATCCTCCAATTATTCCCATCCGATGCTGAATATGCATTCATGTTGCAATTACCAGCCTTGGCATAGCGACAAACTTGCATTCGACAGGTATTGCCATTGCCCATATCCTTAACACTATCAGCACACCCGATATAACGTGATGCGTACCATATTGCCTGCGTGAGGTGAGCATTGGCATTCCATCCCCAATACTCTTCATTGTCAACGAACCGACCAACAATTTTATCGGCATCATATAATGCACCCCAACTCCCTAGACCTTTATTCTTGGCCAAGTTTTCGCCCTCATTCATGTGATCATGTACGATACCCTCAGTCTCGCATGTATCCAACAACTTATTGGCATATATACGTGCATCATTTGCCAATGACGAGCTCCATTTTAAATGTCGATAATCCTTGTTACAGTATTCGGAGTAACATCGGGTATGCCAATCCTGTCGTCGGGTATGATGTGCCCACCACCATTCACAATCACGTTCGGACATGTCGCTTGTCCAATCATACCCAACCTTGAGGGTATGTCCATCACTACCAATAAATGTACTACCAGTAAGAAGTTCGGTACCATCTATCTCAACGGTGTAGTATCCATCACCATGCTTACAGCATAGCCCGTCAAAGTCGGATATCTTGAAATCGTACGTGCCTTCGGGGAGACAGTCTTCGACAGTCTTTGTCCCGTATGCTGGTACGATGGCGGCCATTTCCATAACGGCTGCACCACCGCCGCCTTGTTTTGTTATCTTCCACGATGTCTCTTCGCCATACTTGTCAACCTTGGTTGTTACACGGACTGTATGTCCCGTTCTGCCATTGGGTAGAGTACATGTCCCACTGGACTTGCTCAACATCATCTTGTCAATCTTGCTACAATATCCGGCCGCAGAAGAAGAAGAAGAGGAGTATGATGACTGTTGTATACTGCGATCATCATCGTCTTTCTTGATTGCATTAATAATAATAGTCTTCGTACTCCACGACGATGTATCCTGTACGATAAGTTCGACGGCTTTACCGTCTTGATATGCCTTAAAGTAACCACACCCATATTCACCGGCCACGCCGGTGGTACATAATCCATCACCCTTCAAGTCCTTGACGACGATTTTGTATTTGCCGGGAGATGGCACACACCATTGTCCGGTGTACACTTTTCGATCGTCATATTTCGTACCATCCGGTGGACCACTCGCTACGAGCTCACCGGAGCTTGCATCGCGTAATGTCCACGAAGTTTCGTAGCCATACTTGTCAGTCTTGAGACTGATAGATATGCTAGATTCATTTTCAGCACATTCTGATGATGTAGTTCCAAGATGACGTTCGTGAAAGTCATGTATATCATGAATGGTACCACCACCAAGTAGATTAGTGCCCCCAAGCTGTAGTTATAGGTTATAGATATATTGTGAAACAGATGCACAAAAACGAATAATACAAACGCGTGGATAGAAGAAAGAATGACAAGAAGTAGAGATGGGATGAGAAATCATATTGGGGTACCTTATGTATCAACTAACAAGATCAGACCAAGATCTTTGTAGCTTACCGTTATCGCATCGATCGGTATCTCGTAAGCCTTTGTCACTAGAACTATCTTCTTCCTGTCTTGCTGCTCCTGGTCACCAACCTCACTGCCGAGAAGGTCCTTCTTCTCTGATAGGGCGTCGGCAGAAGCCGCGACTATGAGAGTGTTTTTTTCACGCGTTTTAGTCGGTCGTCGTAACAGTTCATCGCTTGTCAGTGCTTGCTGTTGTTGTTCAAGTAAGGTCTGACGCGAAGGCATTGGACTTCGATCTGTATTCGACGAGCGACCAATCGATACCTCCTCGATGCCGCCGACTGCTCGTCCAGATTCCTTCTTCTCCGACAAACCTCTACTACTGCTCCGTAACGCAGAAGGAGCAGCATTGGACCAGCCGATTAATACGACGATAGTGAGTGTTATTAGCATTGCAATACCCTTCATATCAAAATTTCAATTTATGTCGTCAGACTTATGTTCGTTGAAACGGATGGAAATGTACAAGTGGAAAGTGGATTCTAACCGTAGATTGAATAGCCAAATCAATCTGAATCAGGAAGGAGTAGGAGTATGAGAGACCAAATTGTGATCATCATGTGTCGGATGGATATTTTTCTCATGAGCAATAGATGAGAACTTGAACAATGCGAACACGTAGACGGCGGCTTAGTCAGCGCAAGTGGAGACTCCGAAATTTGATCCGTTACATTTCCAAGGTCTGCGGAGTCATCATCAGCACCGCGGAGTTTACGGAGTCGTCGGTGCGGCGGAGTCTTCATCGTCGTGTTATTTTCGGCGAACATTATCGAGAAAAAAAATGTGGCGTACCCTAACCCTAACCCTAACCCCGCCACATTTGGGAACAACAACTCCTTTACCCTTTGCTGGTGGTTTGACAGGTATCGACCACTCAACGTTCGTCTCTGCCACGATGTGGACAACATGGATTCTATCCGTCATACCACTTCTTATATTCCTCATGATACGATATGTATCACTTCGTCTTTATCTGCGGAATTAAGCACTTTATTTATTACTCCTAAAATGACATTCATTCTCTAGAAGCATCCAAAAAAATGAGATTACATATCATTCCAAATAAGAGAGGTAAATAGCACCATGATTCAACATACAGAGCTTATATATATATAGTATCCTATCTAATTCGAAGACTTTCTCTTCTTCCCCACACCGCCGCTCGTACTAGTAGATGTCGGCTGGAATTGCAACTTATCTTCAACAAACTTGTCCACATTCCAATCAAGACAATTCGTAAAGTTATGCGAGCCACTAAACACAAATAGGACTGTAATATTGTCATTCTCCATCCCCTCCAAATTTGGCAATAACTTGGGTGTGATGAGGAAATATTGTCCACAATGATCATTATTCGCCTTAGCAGTAGTACTCGATACCGACGACGACGTTCCACCACCACCACTACCAGAACTTGTCGAATTCTCAACAATACGTTTAAAGACCAACCGTTCATTGCGTTCATCTAATCCCTGATTAATCTCATCGACACACCGGAATGGACTTGACATTAGATTCTGTAGGCCCATTAGGTACATTATAGTACTAACAGAACGTTCACCACCCGAATGTGTTTGTGCCGATAAAACTTGTAAACTTGATGCCTCACGGAATTTAACAAGTATTTCAACACCCCAGTCCTTGAAGTTGTAACATTTCATCATTTCATTCACTCCAGTTCCAGCAGCAGTTGTCGCCGTACTCTCCTTCCCCCCTCCACCTCCAGTATATAAACGTACCTCTCCGGCACACCCAACCTCCTTCATATAGGAACTAAACTTTTCACTTACCATCTTGACAATGTTCGTTAGTTGTGCCTCCCAAATATCAAGTTTTTGATCGAGCTGTTTCTTCTTCATATCCTTCTCCCCACCGGCATCCTCAAGCTGTGCCTCGAGCTTACTAATCTCACGTTTACGTTCCTCGTACTGACGCATAACATGGGGGTTGTCAGTGATATTACTAACCTTATTCTCCATCTCATCGATGGCTTCGTCCACACCCTCGAGACTTTCGGGGATGCCCTCTTGTTCAAACTTGGCATTCCAAACTGTCATGGGCGCATTCGATTCGGCATCCTTAAGTAGTTTCTTAAGTATGTCCTTTTTTTGATTGTAATCATTATCGGCGGCCTTGTATTGATTTTGTAAATCTACAGTCTCGGCCTGCTTCTCCTCAAGTTGAGCCCTACATTATGTAAATCATTATTGAGTGTAGTGAGAGAGAGAGAAAGAGAGTGAGATAAATGAACAGTAGAGAGTGGAAGGGGAACGATAAACAATAAAGTTAAGAAAACAAAGTTACGAACAAGTATATAGGCTACTCACGTCAAACGTCGAAGGGTATCCGTTACAGCATCGTCCATCATCTTCAGACCCGTCAACGTATGCGTCCCTTTCATATTTTGATTATGCAGATCCGCCGCAGTCTCACTAATAATAATACTACTCTCCACTAACTTCTTCACCTTGGCAATCTTCTTCGCCTTCTCCCTATCATTATCCCTCGATGCATTATCTTTCGCCTCCTCAAGCTTATCACGTGCATTCTTGAGTTTCATTTGATAGTGAGTAAACTCTGTCTTCGTATTCTTGGCCTCCTTGAATAGCTTTGAGACATTCTGACCCTGTGTTTTCAACTCTGCTATTACAACCTGGATGGCATCTACCTCTGGTCGGAGCTTCGTTACTATTGCATCCGACTTTTGTATCGTCTCTGCAAGACCCTCCCTCACTCGTGGATCACTCCCGGGTTTCAATGTCCTCGCGGGAAGTATTTCATCTGTGACTGTACCAATCTCACCCGAATAACGTGACACCTGTGATGTATACTTGAATGACGAATTATGGTAAGAGTAGAAGAAGCAGGATGCCTGCTTACGACTATCAGTCGTCGATTCCTTCATGCTTAGGAATTCAATAAGATCCTTCCGTTCCAATGACGTGTGTACTGCCTCACCCCCCACAAGGACCTTGTCGACATTGTGCTTGCTTATTAGTGCCTTCTTGATAATGTCCGGTGCAGTGAATGTTTCATCGAGGTAGCTCAAAAATCCATGCTCTCGTTTTAGTATTGCCATGCGTTCGGTCGAGTACATCCTTGGTCGGTCACCCTCTCTTGCATTCCCAATCATAATATTAATGGGTGTACCTCGCTTTTCACGTACCTCACGGTAAAGGAGGTCGTAGTCTTCCTTACATTCCACAATGAACGACTTCCATGTGGCCTGAGAGACGTGATTCTCGAGGTAGGATGCAGTTAGTTGATTCTCGGGCTGTACCTCGGCGGCTGTAAGGTATCGTACAACGATGGATGCAATGTAATCGACAAAAAGTTAGTTAGGGAAGGAGGCAAACCATGAATGAGACGGGAGGAATACCCCCCCCCCCTTCTGTCACTTACCAATAGGTCCCCACACCTTGTGTCGGAACATTTTTCTATTCTCATCAATAAACTTATATGCCTTTCCAACTTGATCAAACATACGACAAAAGTTAGACAAGCGTAACTTCTTATCATCCTGTAATTTGTCCAACCGTTCCGACGTTTCCTTACGTGTACGCTCGGCATCCTCAATCCGATCAATCATAGTCCCAAGTTTCGACTGTTCACCCGTAATCTGACTTTTGATACTAACTAAATCGCGATGTGTATCCTTCATTGTCTTTTCAATATCGACAATTGGTGGATAATCTTGTCCCGACTGTACAATCTGTTCAAGACGTAAACGTTCCTTCTCGACATCACGTTCGGCCTTGCGCTGTTGGGCATCAATGGTACGATAATCACTAATCTCCTTCTCGATATCATCAGTATAGTTATCACACTTTACTATACATTCCTCGTATGATATCTTGTCTTTCTTAATCTTAACTTCCACTGCCTTTGTACGACTTTGCAAACGTGTATGTTCCCCCTCGACAGTTGCCAAACGTTCCACGAGTGGCCGTACGGACTTATCCGCCTCCTTCTTTAATTTCTTTAATTCCTCGCGACGTTCTTTGATAGCCTTGGTCTCTTCGCGCTTAATATCGAACAATAACCATAATCGCTTCTTCGTTAATATATCGATCCGTTCGAGACACGTGGCACGTTCTTCCATCAATTCCTTCTCGCGTTCGAGACGTTCATTCTCCTTCCGCAATTTGTTCAATTCCTCCGTTAGGGCCGATAAATCAACTCCACTGGACAATAATGACTTTTCGATATCGATCAAATCTAAATGCGTTTGATATAAATGCGAACTCAATGCCTTCTCGGTCTCGTGTAATAATGATTGTTTGTCGAAGCCCGAAAAGCTCCCGACCTTGTCTTGTGGCAAAAAGGTACATAGATTATCGATATGGATATGATACCTATCGGATACGAGTTCCTTTACATTCTTGAGGTTGGACTTATTCCCATTAATGTAGTAAGTCGATGCCCCGGCTCCCTTACCATTCTCGCTCCCCATATGTCGATGAATCACGCGTCGAATGACATGTGTAACGGCAGCAGCAGCAGCAGCAGCAGCAGCTCCCCTGTTCGCTTTACCGCTCTTGGCGGCGTTGGAATTATCGTCATTGATGGCAGTGGTGGTGGTATGCGGAGCCAACTCGATTTCGATACTCGCCTCATCCTTCTCGTGCTTGATGAATAAGCGCGCATCATCGGCACGACCGAGCAAGGGCGGCTGTCCGCCAAGGCCCAAACAAATTGCACACAGGATCGTGGATTTGCCCGTCCCATTCGGACCGACTACGACATTGAGCCTTGTTGATATTTATTGACGAATATAGGATGATGATGATGATTATTATTTTTAGTGCGTGCATGTCGTAGGTGCAAAAATGATGTGTGATGTGTGTGTGGATGCGGAATATAAAATTGAGTGAGAGGGGTATACTGACAAGGCGGAATATCGGGAAATAGGTCAATAATAGCAACCTGGCAAACAATGGCCTCTGCTCTCTCGTCCTTGTACCAGCGAGCTGCGTAGATATGGACCCCAATGACAATCTACTTCGGACCGACGAACAATGCGATATTCAAAAATTACCTTGGACCGGGAAAGAATTCAACGGCATCATAGGTTAAGAAATTCTTTAGTTTGACGCGTTTAATCGAGCCTGGTTTATAATAGGTATCCTTCTCATCCTGTGAGGGACGGTGGATAGTCATCGTAGTGTCGTCGTCGTCGAGTGCCATGATCTCTTTCTTTTTGTTCGTTCCCCTTTTCTAAGCGAAATCAAACGCGCCATCTCCGCGTCCCTATGTTTCAGTACTGTGTTACTTGAGGTCAAACGTACTGAACGGCTCTTCTAATCGGCATCGCCTTTAATGGCAAGATGCTCCCCGGAGCCTTTCTATCTCGTCACTTGAGAGTTGGACGATTTGATTATGATATTAAACGATAGTTACACATCTAAACGTGTATGCTAGGCGGCAGTGCTACCATTACCACTTCTTAACCTAGCAGGACACCGAAACACCTAAATCCTCCCATCCAATCCACACGGCTTCATAGTCATGATCACTTCTTCCGCATCAGCCCATACTCATGTAGGGACGGCTCCGCCTGGTTATCATCAAGAGTGGGTGAAGCATACCGTGCACTGGCATGACTTCGCGAGTCTGTCATCGGAGCGAGGTGAATCTGTGGCCTCGCCCGAATTCATGCTCTTGGGGAATCAATGGTGTCTGGTAATATTTCCAGGGGGAGTCGTAAATGCAGCCGAAGGAATGACGTCCCTCGGCCTCTGTAATAACTCAGACAAAGCAATTGACGCTGAATATGGTTTCGGTGTCATTGATGGAAGTGGTAAACAAGTGATAGGAGCGTTCAGCGCCGGGGTATGGCCAAATTTTGCGACACGCTCAGAAATATTAAGTTCGCTAATCAATGGTACCTTGATCATTGATATTCAAATGAGACTGGCCAAACCTACAACATCTGTTCCTCCGCCCTTTATTCCCGAAAATCCATTTGCCAAGAACATACAACGTATGATTATGGATGAGAACTTTGGTGATATCTCGTTTGCGGTTGGGGGAAACCAAAAGAAGAGTAATGCCGAGAAGGTTGCTAAGACTACCCCAATTATGTTTCATGCTCATCGGGATATCTTACGCGAGTGTTCAACCGGTATACTCGCCGACATTTGTGACTTAAAGGTATCCGAAGGTGTTTCCATGTCGTCTCCAGTAGAAATCACCGATGTATCACCAGAAGTTTTTCGCCACCTTTTATACTCTGCGTATGGCGGTAAGATATCTGCTGACGATATGAAGCCGCACACCAAGGAGATTATCGAGGCTGCAAACAGGTACGGAGTTGTCAATCTGAAACTAGAAGCAGAAGCATTCTTTGTTGGAGCTACAACTTTTTCTCTTGAAAATGTTATGGAACAACTCCTTTATGCAGAGTCTATTAACTGTGCATTACTGAAGGAGGCAGCTATGGATTACTTGATTGAGAACAGCGCAGCAGTGATCGACAAAATCTCCTTCAATGATCTTCTTACTCCTACCTTGATGCGAGATGTATTCGCAGCCGTTTCAAGGGGAAAGAAGAATTTAGGTGTTGGTTGTGGTGAAGATGATGACGACGACAGTCGGTTCAATTCCATGCGCATTAGTGAATTACGTCAAGAGGCTCACAAGAAGGGATTGAATGTGGATGGATCGAGAGAGATGTTGATTGCTGCTCTCAAGTCGGCAGTACAGGAAGCAGAAGTCGAATCAGAAGAGGATTCTGACGAGTCCAATGAGGAACCAGACGAGGAATAAGGCGTTGTTTGATATTTGGGGAAAACGTGAAAATACCAATTTTGGGTACGGAATTCCTATGTGTTACGCCTAAGGGGTGTGGTATTTTAAAGGTGCGGACCGCAAAGTAATGGTTTTTGGCATTTCCTCCCTTGATATTTTTCAATACCAAACAGTAAAACACTAATGATTCATTTCAGTTGCATACATAGTAGGTTCACTCATACCTTTTAGAGAGCAACGAGTTCGCGCCATTTTTGCAACTCACCTCACCCCCAAACCCAAGTCAGCTACTGCTTCAATCACCATTGAACTAGAAAAGCTTGCATGAAAGCACTAGGCAGATGTATTGAACAATCTCATCCACAAGATCACTATGAACGAGCTTCCTTTGAATCACACCAGAAAATTTGTGCAATCCCACTTCTTTCTCCACCTGACCAAATTGGATATCAAGATAATAATTGCTTCCTAATGCTCATTGCGAGATACCTTGTTGGCCAGCCAAACCCCTTCTGTAACACCTCGCTTGTCGATTCTTTGTAAGAAATGCAGCATCTCTTGATGAGTATGGTGCAAACTTATCAGCGGTATCGTTAACTGGTAGAGGACATACAGCGCGACACTCTAGTCTCCAACATCTAATGCAAGATATGATGAAGCTTGGCAATATTGATTTGGTCCTAGAACCAGTCAATTTCCTCCTTGGTAAAGTTGGGCAACCGTTCATTGGATACTATGTCAACAATATCACAAGTCAACCAGGCAATCCTAGACATGCACAACACGCCGTTGTGCCTGACATTCATGCAACAAACCAAGTTGTCAATGACAGTGGAGCAACAAGATCAGCCGATGCAATCTTTGAAGTAAAAACATATACCTTCTGCCCCACAAGATATAACCACAACAACCAAAACATTAACGTGCACGAGAGATAGTCAAAGACTATAGACACAAAGTTAGAAATTTAGACATCACGGTTGCGGCTGCCGTTGTGGGAGATGGAAATAACAATGTCATTGGTCTGTTTGAGAATGCACTATCACAGTTCCATGGCAAAAAGATTATTCCTCTGTGTTTTGGTGCATTTGTTGGAGAGTGGAGAGGCAAATGAAGATCTAGACAAAGTCATCCAATGTCTAGCGAGAGAGGCAAGAGGAGTTGTAAACTTTGTAATCATTTCCGAATGTCTTAATCTACTTCTAATATTACCTACCACTTTACTGGTGAACTATACAATTAATGACAAATTACGATGGAATAGGGTTGGGATAATGGATAATTGCGGCCTTATTAAGATGAATGACTTGATTAGTTAGACATGATATCACACCTCTCACTTGGCACCTGCTGGGGACATCATACTATTCATTTCTTCATTGATTCTCCTGGTTCAATTTCACTCAGCTCCAAATCATCACTCTGCGCTTGCTCAATATTGCTTTACTTCGTTGTCATCATCATCGTCATCATTATTTTTCAATCCCACGACTTCTCCCCTCTTTATTAAATTATCAAATTGATTACCAGCTTGATATCAAACTAGCCATAATGCCAACGCTGATACTATACTTGGTAAACTTCCATACTTTACAATATCCTCAACACTACCAGCATAATTATTTATTTAGCCTTGGGCAATACGTTGTCCAACCACATCAATCCAAAACTAGGCAAGGAATTTGGCATCACAAAAGCCTGGCAAATGTCATCCCATGCTCTCATGGGAGCACCTCCTGGGTATCATGGAGAGTGGGTGACGCAGCATACCATTCACTGTCATGTTGAGAGGCCCGAATTACAATAGGTTCTGAGCGGGAAGTCTAACGCGCCATCTTCTCCCCTCCACCTCCCTCTCCCTCCCCATCCATAGCACTCTACAACAACATCATGAGCAGTTCACGAATCGAATACAGTGAGAAGTATGCCGATGAGGAGAATGAATACAGGTAAGAGAAAGAGAGAGAAGTAGATGGAAGAAGAACGATGCATACGACCAATATAGTTGGAATTGGTGTGGATGGAGTTTATCATCACACACTCTCGGTCATTGGGGGGGGGGAGTACACCTCCAAAAAATAATTAGTACATATATTCATTTCATCTCATCCCACACCTCTCTCTCATCATACGTTCACATCCAATGGAAAATACTGCATCTGCCGATTTTGTTTCGTTCGTTATTTTGTTTATCCTACTGTCTCTCTCTCGTCTCTCTCTCTCATCTTTTTTTTGTTGTACTTCATTTTCCCATCTTCATGGCTACACACACACACATTAATACACACAAATATATATATTTATACATATACATTAAAATGAACAACAGGCACGTCATACTACCAAAGGATTTAGCCAAAACATTACCCAAGGCACGTCTACTAACCGAGAATGAATGGCGTTCCATTGGAGTACAACAATCACGTGGATGGCATCATTATGCGATCCACCGGCCCGAACCACATATATTATTATTTCGTCGACCATTGGGAACAGACCCACAGACTGGAGAGGTCGATCAGGAATTGAAACGGTTGGCATTGGAGGAGTACAAGGGTCAATTTGGACTACGGGGTATGTAAAATCTATATCGTTTTCAAGTGGGGGGATGCGAGGAAGGGGGGGGGGAAGGAGGGTACTAGAAATCGCGGGTTTGTTTTATGATGCTGTGTGTTTTTTTCATTATCTTTCGTTGGATGCGTGTATTCAACAACAACAAAAACACCAACAACACACAAAAGGCAATTTTTTGTGATAATTGTAATGCCCGAGTCTCAATACTGTTTTGGTAGGATGACACACTGTTTGGTTTTTTGGCGAGTCAAGAAATAATATCATTTTTTTAGGATTACACAGAAAAAAAACACTATCACACAAAAAAAGTATACAACAACAACGACTTCTTTCTCATTCTCTTCTTCTCATGCATTCGGGTCCATATCATGTCCCTCTCGATCAACCAATCGTGGTATCATATCTCCAGTGTCGACATTAATATCCACATCCAATGTCCCACCTAATACCTTCATAAATGCAGTTTGTGAAATGTATAATTTGGGTAATTCGTCATGATAACTATCTGAGGGTGATTTAGGTGTAATGCCATCATCAAGTACCTCTAATGATATCCCTTCGTCGGTATTAGTATTAATTTCGGTAGATATGTCTTTAATTAGTACAAATTTAAATGCCATACGTAATGCATGCTGTGAGCTGATTTCATACTTTAGTAGTATGCCCTGTGACTTCGTTATATTAATGATTTGCTTCAATATATTACGAGCCTTGGGTGTTATTGCTATTGCTGCCTTACGTGGTATCATTATACCACCCTTCTTCTTTTTGGTTGACGTTGTTGTTGATGTTGTTTTATTCTCATTTCGTTGCTGCGGTTCTTGTTTTTCTTTTCGTTCATCGCCATCTGATGAAGCTGCTGCCGTAGTTTTTGTGATTGTAACAATGCCACGACTCTGATGATGAAAGAAGTTGTCGTGGAAGCATTTTTTGGAGAGGCTGAACGCGGTAGTAGTGGCAGCAGCACGGCGAGATGGCAGCAATAATGCTGCTGCTCGAGCAGTGAGACATTGTTGCTGCAGTAGCAGTAGCGTGGACGCCGATTGCATTTTTTCCGAATAGACGAAAAATGGCGCGTCGAAAGGTCTGAATCCTTCCTTTCTTCATAATTCATAATGAACGCTTCTACTACTGCATCATCTCATACTCATATGGGAACACCCCCTCCTGGATATGATGAAGAGTGGGTGACACATACAATTCACTGCCATGGCTTCGCGAGCCTGTCAGCGGAACGAGGTGAATTTGTCTATTCGCCCGAATTCATGCTCTTGGGGAATCAATTGCGTCTGGAGATCTGTCCAGGTGGAGACGCATCATCAGACGTAGGAATGGTGTCCCTCTACCTCAATAATAGGTCAGACGAAGTCATTGACGTAGATT
>Ga0247843_1006225_pt1 | contig 15773 bp, 16 predicted proteins | sample LaCruzMarch2017__FD_192420 | JGI IMG/M metagenome (GOLD analysis project Ga0247843, IMG submission 192420) | Freshwater microbial communities from meromictic Lake La Cruz, Castile-La Mancha, Spain - LaCruzMarch2017_8m | ecosystem: Environmental > Aquatic > Freshwater > Lake | place: Spain... | reverse complement strand
AAACTCTCCGAGAACAAGACGAAGAACAGCCAAGGCCCGCCAAAATTTCAAGAACGCATTTCCGTTCTCAAGAACGGACGGCGTTCAGGAACGGCGTTTCCAAGTTTGATAATCTGGAGCCTTAGAGATTGTTGAGGAGGATGAGGATGCTACGTGCTTGCTTTTCACCGCTTCTGACGCTTCTCGGGCTACTCCGATTAAGCGCTGGGTTCCTTCCCAACGCAGGCGTTCGTCCTTGTAATCATCATGTTGGTATCATTGTTGCCAGTAATGACGTCCTCAGTCGACTACTGCAACTCCATCTTCAGTTCATGACACACTATGAAGAGATCCAGCTAGATACAGATCACGGTATGAGCATATTCGATATCACCTCGCAAATCGAGGCCATCATAGCTAAGAGTGAGTGCAAAGAGGGTACTGTTACAGTGCTCAGCAAGCATTCGACCGTATCAGTGTCGATCAATGAAATGGAGGGACGACTGGTCGACGAGTGAGTGACATCCATTCATTTAATCCATTTATTCACGTAATAATAGGTATCATCATTCACGTCTCTCACCAAAATAACTATCGCGCAGCATAAGGCAGTACTTCTTGAGTCTTGTGCCACCATACCGTCCTTACCTTCATAATGATCTAGATTATCGCGTGGGTCCGTCAGACTGGCCAGGGGGAGATACAGCGTGGCGTGAATTTCGGCGTACTCAGCCAGTGAATACTCACTCACATTTAATTGCCATGCTGTTGGGTACGTCGGAGAGCATTCCAATTAGTGATGGCGTCATGAAGAAAGGGAAATATCAGAGCATAATGGTTGTGGATGTAGACGGTCCTAAGTCTAGAGGATTGGCTGTTCAAATCACTGGTGGAAAGTGAAAAGTTATCAACAACTATCTTACAATTGAACCACCATTGCTTCAACTTTACTCCTACTTTCTATTGTCTGCTGATGTCTACCGCATACCTACCTTTCTCAAGGGATTGCAGGATGCCAACCGTGGGGATGAGGCAAGGGAACTATTGACCAAGCTACTAGCCACAAGCAAGCAGGTTAATACCACAAAAGGGAGTTGAATCGGCGCTCGAATGTGTCAGTACAGGGGATATGATGAACCCCCTACCACTGTGTAGAAGCAGAAACTAGAAACACAACTTTACTATCATATTGTCGAGATACTTCTTTCTACAGGGCCTTTGACCATTAATAGATCAGATACAAAATCAGAACTAGGGCCAAGGCTTTCACGGATATACTGAAGAGCCTGGTATGTAAATTCGAATTCATTATATTCTCCTCGCATGAATTCACAACAACGAGGCGCATCTTGCATACATCAATTGCCTCCTTTGCACTCTTAGTAATGGTGTGATCTGGACCATAGACTTGCAGAGCGACGGGTGCTAACTTCATCACAAGTCGTTCAGCCTCAATCCCACAATGTTCCATCTTAAGCATTCTTGCATAATTGATTCCTGCACTAATTGTGCTCTCTGAGTTCAATCCGAAAATTGAAAGAGATTGCTTGTACAATTGTTTGCTGGATGCAATATGTTCCTCTGGCATTTTAATTTTCTCATCACTTAGATGGGCCATGCATGTCTTGACCGATGCAATATTACTTTCAATTAGACGAACAAAATCCATTTCACCAATAAGTTTAAAGATTATTAATGCTCGCGTAAAGTGTATATTGGCAATTTTGTATCGTTCTAAATCATGATGATCGGACATGACAATCATCCCAAGGAACCGATGTCCTTGCGCCTCGAAACCACCGGAAACTAAACGATACATTCGAAATTCGGCACTTGTTTTAGACATGTGTACCCATTTGTCCATTTGTAGATTTTTTTTCAATTGCTCAGACAATGATAACATCATCTTCGTGTCTGCCTCGCATTGTGTCTTAATGAATGTTTCAGTAGCAGCAGGGATTGCGTTTCCGAGACAGAAACTCTTTTGATTGGGTGATGTGGACATGTTTGAATTGTTATGGAAGATGTTAATTTTAGCTCGTAGTGCAGTGAGTACCTTGATAATATCCCATGTGACCTTGTCTTTAATTCCGATAGGATGACATTTGTTGTTGTTGCGAGGGAGGATTGCTACTATTGTCATCGACATTGTAATAGGTTGACTCTGTGAACACAACTAATGTCGTACCCATATCCAAAGCCAATTGACCCTTGAATGACTGTTTACAATTAATACATGTCTCCCACGGTTCAGTAAAGGCAGTTGCGTCAAACTTTGTCGATGTCGTCCTTGAGATTTGTAGACTCTTGTGCGTAGCATTCTTAATAAGGCAGGACAAGTGAGCGTAGCCTGCCGAATCGCCACGACAGGAGCAGTTGCGTACGACTGGCTTTTCATCCTCGTCTTTCCCATCGTCCAAACAGAAGTAGCAGCATGATGGGACTGCTGCCATCACGTGTATCGAATGTAGTGCCGTCCTCTTTGTAAATTTCGGAGGCGTCGTGTGTACGAGAAAATACACCGGAAGATGCCTGCGCCTACTGCGGGGAGCGGTACACCACTGCTTGGCCATCTTCTGAACTGAGGTGGCCCGCTCCTCAAAAACGTCCTCGCCTCTAATCGCATATCGTACCGCCTCATCATCGCCGTACGATGTTGACCCTCAGCGGACGCGTGGTCAAGGTGGAGGACGGTCACGGGAACATTCTTCCTACGTCCTCGTTCCAGCTGCAGCCAGGGAAAGACATGACGGGTGAGATCATTGACATAGTCGATGTTAACGAAATGGACTCCATAGATGAAATCGTGCGGCGCCAGTCTTCTGAACCGCGAGCTACGACAGCATCAGCAGCAGCGATGGCCGGTGGATCACTAACATCTTCGTTTGTAGAGTCGGTGATGCAGCAGCTGCTCGTGCTCGTAAAATCAGGCGAAGACTCGATTTCGAACTCGTTGGCCAACATATCTCAACGAATATTGCAAAAGCAGCGCAGTCTACAAAGTCGACATGCCCAAGAGCACCAGAATTTACTTCAGAAGCAGAACAAGGATTGGAGGTGGTTCCACAGTCATAGTCTTGGAGAGAGGTCGTTGGTGGAGTTGGAGGCAATACACCAACGAGAGTGTACAGTGATGCACTCAAGGCAGCAGACGGAGCAGAAGGAAATGTTCGATTTTGTCATACTTGACTGTATGCCAACATTTATTAAGAGCTGTCATGGGCGGGAGAAGCAGCAGGAGCATGATGCCACATCGCCGAAGCAGCCTGAGTTAATCATCACCTCCTCCTCTTTTGCGTCTTCAATACATCATTCTGATGCAGATATTATAGGTCCTCCGGATTCATCCACCATACCCGAGAGTGTGTCCACGGATCTGCAAAAGGCTGCGGAAATCAAGGCCGTGATGCGAAATCGATCCATGACACGCGACGAACGTCAGAATGAACTGATCAAGATTAAGGTGAGATACGCCCCCCCGATGGTAGCAGCAGTATCTTCTTCACCACCACCAATCAACAATGTTGAGGAAAATGGAGCGAGGGCAACTGGTAACGGACCCAGTCGCTGGGAAATAATGGTTGGAGGGGCTACGCGTGAGACAGATGATGATACCGACCGTGACAAAATTGAAACACACGAAAGGCCAAGCATAGCCACCAAGGTAGGGGTGAGTAACTTAGTTTTGAAGGTGTATGGTGATTCCACAAGGAAATTAGTGGGTGACAAGCACGCCGAAAAAGTACCACAGGCAAAGGAAAGCAGAGTGAGTGAGTCTGCTGCCACCAGCAAGGCCGTAACAGATAATAACCACAATGACCCACTCGACACAGCCACCAACAGAGATCCCATCAAACAATTAGTTCCAAGACTCAACAGAAACGATCCATCCCTTACCGTTCTCAAGCTTGATGGCCGGAAGCAGATTGCAGGTCAAGATTGGAAGTCTCTTTTTGAGTCCCTTGAAAAAAATTCGTCGCTTACTCACTTGTCCATAGCTAGATGTGAGCTTAATGATTCTCTCTGTGTTGCGCTTATGCTTGCGTTGGTCGAAAATGAAACACTGATCGAGTTGCGTCTTTCATCGAACAAGGTGGGTGTATTCTTGTTTTTTGTACTTAAGGTATTGTTATTGTGACACTCGTCCTTATGGTAACATTACCGTGTTTGTATCACCAGGGCTTAACGGATGAAACTGGCAAAGGACTGCTAAATGTATTGAAGGTAAACACTACTTTAAAAGTAGTGAATGCTTCACGTACTAAATTTTCGAAGCGGGTGGTGGAAGAACTTGAAACTCAACTGGACCAGAGGAAGAAACGAAGAGCTTCAATACAAGATGAACGTGAAAACAAGATTAAAAACCTGCTCTCGTTTTCAGCGAGTGACAAAGTGAAAATGGACCAGGAGGAAAAGGGATTAAATGGCATCTCATCCAAGAGTAAGAAGATGAATAATGATTCATCCAAAAAATCATCGAATTCTAAATCCTCAGATAAATCGGATGTGAGTTTAACTAGAAAATCACAATCAACTGAGTCGATGAATTCTCGAGCAAGCACAAATCTTCGAGCAAGCACAGCTAGACGACGAACGACTGTGGGGGACAATAATAGGAACAGTGCTCGTGCCTCCATGACAGCAAAAAATATGGCTCAGCTTGGCGGAGATAATATTATGAATGTTGGTGTCGACATGTCGAAGCTGAGAGAGCAGAGAAAATTCCGTGGTGAATGTGAAAGTTGTGGACAGAAGTGTTTTACAAAGACATTGTTCAAGACAACACCATTAACTGTACCCAACCTTGTTGACGGGGGGAGATGCTTGAGATGTGAGCTTTGAAATGAACGGGTTGCTGGAAAGTAGTAGTATAGAAGTAATGCATAGGAGTGGTAATCATCTTAACAACAATTGTCTATCCTACTCCTACCTGTGGTGTTTGTAGGTTTTGTTCAGAGACCGCCAAAAAATGGACGAGCCAAAAAAAAATCCAGGAAGGTAAAACGCAACGGGAAGTCAACATGCCATCACCTACGAAGCGAATGATCAACCCCCGTCGTGGTGGTGGTGACGGCGGGGGTGGTGGTGCTGCCGCTCGTCAGCAGGGCTACGATCCAACATTGGTCGGTAAACGCACTGGAGTGACGGTCCCACCACGAGGACAAGTGACATTCGACTCACCCTCGTCTGGAAAAGACGTGTTGTTTGAGAATCCCGATGCCTTCTTTGCTGCCGCGCGGTCGGGTGGGAAAATGGCAGGTGGTAGCGACAATGACGGTGATAATAATGGGCGGCGCATGTCACCCCGCGGAAAGAAGGGTGGAAGACAAGGCGTCGACGAGGACAAGAATGAGAGACGACGGCGGGAGAGGGAGGAGTTTGAGGAGGAGGCACGACGGAATGCTGCTAGACGACCGGACGTATTGGAAAGTGACGAGGAGGAGGAGGATGAACAGGAGGATGGCAAGCCGCGTTCCAAGGTCAGTTCAATTGCAAGTATTGCATTAATATGATGCGCCCTATCCACGTTCTCCATTCTCAATCTCCTCCGCTACACTCAGGATCGTTCGTCGTCGGCGTACCAACGCACTCCCATCCCACCAGGGAATCATACTCGGATGCTCCATCGGGCAATGGGCGTCCCTACCGCGGGTGGTTCGGATTACAATGACAATTCACCAACGTTTACCGTCCTAAGCAAGGTCTCAACCGCGGCACCGTCGACCCGTGGATCATCAGATGGCGGCAGTAAGAAGTCGTCCTCTGTCGTTGCCAAATCAAAACATGCCATGAGAGAGGAACACGATCGAGTTCAGCTCGAGAGGTTGGCAGATAGGGGCAACGCTTCGCCTCCCTTGAATGAAGACGATGATGACTATGGAGATGATGAAGACGACTTTGGACCCGTTGACCCTCCCGAGGAACAGTCTCGTCTCCAGGCGAAAGGCAGTGGTGCAGGGAGAGGCGTCGACCCTGACGAGAGGGAGCATGTGCTTGAGCCTGAGCCAGACGCATTGGAAAACAGTCTCGAGGAGGTGACTAATCTTCATGGAAATGAAAACTTCGATGATTTTGATGATGACTTTGGCGGAGGTGGGATGCATCTAGCACCATCGCCTCGGCAGGACTACGACGCCGAGGAGGAAGACGTCCACTTTGGAGGTGAGGACGATGACGCGATCGGTGGTGACTTTCATGAAGGTGATGACAACGATGAGGATGACGAAGAACGTCGAGCACCATCATCGAAGAAACCCAAATCCAAGAAGGAAGACACAAAGATGGCGAAGAAGACACAGTCGAAGAAGAAGGACGAGCGAGAATCCTCTGTTGACACTACCCCCACGTCGGTACTACGTACCTCGAAGAAGAAGGCGAAGAAGAAGCAGAACACGTCAAATCGTGTTAACTGGTCGACGCCAACCGGTATCTCACGAGGCATACCCGCAGGCAATCGTGACTATGAGGCCGTGCCCGTGTCAGTGTACAGGGAGCATCGAGATGAGGATGGTGCATCCTTGCGTCGGTCCCATCGTGCACGGTTTGCGCCGCTAGCTTTTTGGAAGAATGAAAAGCTAATTTATGAGGCTCAGCATGAAGAAGGGATATTGGGCGAGGCGATGGGAGATATGCCAGTTGTCGTAGCCGTTCAGAAAGCCCAGCCGACGCCATATAAGGAGGTGAAGAGGACGGTGCCGGAGAAGAAGAAGACAAAGAGTAAGAATATGGAGAGCAAGCGTAAGAGGGGAGGGGACTCGGACTCTGGAGATGATGATGATACTAACGTCTCCTCAACAAAGAAGCAGTTTGATGACGCTACTCTTCGTAAGAAGTATCGGATACATAACGGTGAGTCTGGCAAGGTTTGGAGTGAGACACTTGAATCGGCCACCGAAACCAAGATTGTGAGCCGGATTGACAATCGGACCTTCTCGAAGCTACCCCTCTCGGCGTCACGAAAGAAACGCGAGAGCAAAGTCGTTGGGTTTGCTAGTCAGAGTTTTCACGTTCCGACAGATGATGATGATTTGTTTCCCGGCTACATCTCGGGCAACGTTGTTCTGCCACCTCGCGGGATTAAGGATGCAGAGGGTGTCGGTCTGTGCTCGCAGGTGTTCAACGTTGGTGATTGTCAACCCAACTCACTTGAATTTGCCCTCGCTGACCCCTCGGGGCAAGATGGAGAGTTTGACCCAAAGACAGCGCAGCGATTCCTATTGAGTAAGGGTGACATGTTCCAAATTCCGCCTGGCAACGTGTACCGGATTGAGAATCACAGTGCCAATGTCAAGGCGACGTTGTTCTGGACAATCATCAAGTGCACAAGTCGGGCCGAGGATAATAGTGATGAAGATTGATAAGATACATGCCTCGCGAGGTTCGTTGAAGGGATGATTGCTACCTATGTTCGTCCATATTGTATGGAATTGGTAGGATCCAGTGCTGACGTAGTAAATGTTACATAAAACGTAACAATAATAGTTTTCTTTAAGCCCAACCTCTGCATATAGTTTTGATATTAAATACAGCTATACCATTCATCTAATCACTCTGTTTTATGCCCTACTCCTAATTTTGATTAAGATCAATCGTAGACGTCGACAACATACCAACACGACTTCGTCGATGTCGACAACAATTTACCTTCACAGAAAAACGGTACCATATTCATACTCTCATTCAGTTGCGAAATCAGAAACATCCTTCACTAGGACAAGCATTGCCACAATCGGAATGGTCCTCCAGCATAGGCACTAACCAATTTTCACCTTCAGTGGCATCATAGCTGGCCATATTGCAATTTCCGGGTTTTTGATATCGACACACTTGCACTCGGCATGTTGTCCCATCGTCCAACTCCTTGACTGACTCTCCACATCCAATGTAGCGGCTAGCTCGCCAAAGAGATTGTGTCAAGTGAGCATTATCGGGGTAGGGCCACGTTTCTTCTCTCTCTACCCATCGCCCAACAATCTGAAAAAGAAGGTACATCAAACTGTTGTTATGAGAAAGTGCTGCACAGGAAACAAAAACAGACTACATAATCAAGGTTCGTACATTCTCCACAGGATACAGCTGTGCCCATGATCCTGATCCTACGTTCTTTGCAAGGTTCTCACCCGAATCAACATTTTCCTCATGAACTATACCATCAATTTTGCAGTCATTAAGTAACTTTTCAGCATAGTTGCTTGCATCCTTTGCCAGTGATGCGGACCATGCCAAGGGGACGTATACTTTATCATATCGTTCATGCCAGGTCTTACGACGTGTGTTATGTGCAACAAGGTATTCCTTGTCGCGGGTGCTCATTGTTAATGCCGGGTCATTTCCGACAAGTATATCATAGCTAACTTCTTTTCTGTACTTGTCACCACGTATCACCTCCCGTCCGTCTAGTGAAATTGCATATGATTCAGTCCCACCATCCCCGAAGGCATCCTTGAGTGTGAATCTATATTTACCAGGTGCAAGATCAAGCTCTACTACATCTTCCTCACTTGGACCGTAGGTATTCTCATTCACCGACGAAATAAGTTTCATCTGTGCATTCGTCTTGTCATCGATTGTATGCAGTGTCCATGATGTTTCCTCGCCGTGTGCATCTGTTTTCAGTGTGATGGTAAGATGGGAATTGGCAGGTTTGTCGATTTTTGCCGCCGCAAACACCGTATCAGACAACGTCGACAACGTGATAATGTTATTCGGTTTACCTGTCTCGATATTCGGGTTGCTCGTCTCGGTTGTTGTCCCACCCACCAAGCTTGACGAGGTAGAACAATCTTCGAAGGTGTTACCGCACCATCCAAACTTACTACAGCACTCTCCTTGTATTGGACATATCCCATTTCCTTGCTTTCCTTTCCCGCATGTTGCACTGATAGTATCTACGTCTTTTTCATTTTCCTCCTCCTCCTCCTCCTCCTCCTCCTCCTCCTCTACTACTCTCTTCGTTGGCTTGTCAGTTGGGCGTGGGGTTGGTGTCGGGGTATTGTTTTCTTTCTCGCTCTTGTTGTCCTCCTCCCCTACTGTTGAAACTACTTCATCAATCAAGGGATAATAAGAACTATACTCATCGTCCTCTTGACGTCCATCCTCTTCTTCTTCCTCCCTCTCGTCCTCCTCCTCCTCCTCCTCGTATAGTTGATATACCGTCAAAGTAGAATCGTCATCCACTTCTATATTCTCATTAGCAGCAGCATCCGCAACATTGTTGACGATGTTTAAATCGTCTCCCTCGTCTGCAATCGATACTACACTTGAACTATGTTCCTTTCTGGTGCTAACACCCATGCTAATACCCACAATCAGTGCAATGACAAGTCCAAGTATCATAAGTGTAGTCGGAACGACTTTTTTTCGACGTTCGTTTTTCGTGAAGGCATTGTACTGCTCGCGCAGAGCCGTCCTTGTGATATCATTATGACTCGTGTCGAGTGATTGCGAAGATGCAGCAGAACACTTATCATGCGCGGCACAAACGAATGACACCTTGCGTTGATACTCCGTCAGAGTGACCGACGATAAATTCTCCTCATCATTCGTGGCAGCAGCAGTAGCAGCTGTAGATGGTGGCACAGATTTAAATAGTTTGTTCGTAGGGGTTGTAAATAATGATATGATCGAGGATGTCGGCGGTTTGGCACCACGAATCATCGCATTGCTATTGCTATCGCTAGTACTACTACCAAAAGCATTAGTCAACTTTCTCTTCCTTGTTGCAACTCGATCGAATACGTCAGCATCGAAGGCGTTGTCATCGTCAAAAGGCTCTTCATCATCGTCATCCGATGACGAGAAGTATTTATCCGAGGTGGTTCGTCGTTGCTCTCGCTTTGCCTGTGCATAGCGGCCGTTATTCATCGTTGGCATTGTGAATTACGCGATATTATTATTGTGACGACGATGGATGACACGAGTGCGTTACTCATGGCTCGGAGGGGAGAACAAATGAATTTGAGTTTGTCCGCTGAGTCGAAAGACATGAAACAGTAAATAAGATAGAAATAATAAGATAGAAATGCTGAGTAATATGTACCATCTGTGAGTTGTCTAGGTAGCTTTTAGCTTTAGTGTTATCTCGTCCAGCGATTACCCCAAGCCAATATCATGAGTCGTACACCTACACAACACTCAACACCACTCGGCTCCGCGACTGACACTCCACTACGCTGAAGTCGTGCTTGGGTTCGTTGGCGTCGGGGAAGAGTTTATTGGTGAACAAGCCGATCGGGGCTTCGCCGCGCAGGTGGTTGGATTCATTTGAGGTAGGTGTGTCTATTCCTAGTTTTCATGATGTGTGAGAGTGGATATTTTTCGTACAATGTATCAATATCTTCCTCAACATCCATATCACCAGTACCAGCATGGTGGTTGTACGTCGCCGCGGCATTGTTGTACTTGCCTCTCGTCTTCCTCCTCCTTTTGCTGGTACGTCGAGGTACATTCGTACTATTCTGTAGTATCGGAGTATGTATTGATTCATTGCTCACTAACGGCATTGTCTTGGCCTTCCTGGCTTGCCGTGAGGGTTGAGCATATTATTCTCTTCTTCTTCGGTACTTTCGGCGTGTGCCTCGTCACACACTCTCTTCCTTGATGATGCATTTTCATGTAGGTCAATACCATCTTCACTAGTCCAACGCAAACACGACGACGGTGCCAGCAGAAACGTCATATTCGGATTATTAGACGACAACGAAAGGAGGTTCGAGGTGGTCCCATTCGACGATGATCCTGTGTCATTGTTCGATGGTAATTGTTCTTCGTCATCGCGATGAGCCATACGCTGCTCCGATTGACCCGACGTCGGTGTGCCACTACCGGATGGTCTCATTGATACATTCATTTTGTCACGAGTGTTTATCGGCTCAATCTGAGGAACTTGAAAGAGATAGCAGTGTCGATCGCGGGGGCATTCGGCTGCGCAGAGGTAAAAACGTCTGACTCGTCTTCCTCCTCCTTTTGCTGGTACGTCAAGGTACATTCGTACTATTCTGTAGTATCGGAGTATGTATTGATTCATTGCTCACTAACGGCATTGTCTTGGCCTTCCTGGCTTGCCGTGAGGGTTGAGCATTATTATTCTCTTCTTCTTCGGTACTTTCGGCGTGTGCCTCGTCACACACTCTCTTCCTTGATGATGCATTTTCATGTAGGTCAATACCATCTTCACTAGTCCGACGCAAACACGACGACGGTGCCAGCAGAAACGTCATATTCGGATTATTAGACGACAACGAAAGGAGGTTCGAGGTGGTCCCATTCGACGATGATCCTGTGTCATTGTTCGATGGTAATTGTTCTTCGTCATCGCGATGAGCCATACGCTGCTCCGATTGACCCGACGTCGGTGTGCCACTACTGGATGGTCTCATTGATACATTCATTTTGTCAAGAGTGTTTATCGGCTCAATCTGAGGAACTTGAAAGAGATAGCAGTGTCGATCGCGGGGGCATTCGGCAGCGCAGAGGTAAAAACGTCTGATGTGGGGTTTGTCGGGAGAAAAGAAAATAATCGAACTTTCATTTTTCATTTTAGCGGGAATTGATACATTCAAATATTCGTCACACCATGGCTGATGCAACTAAAGAAGATGAGACTTCCTCTTCATCGTCTTCGTCATCGCTCCTTATTCCTCGGATCTTGTCCGGCTCGATCGGTTCCATGGCCGTTGCTCTTGCTGTTACGCCGCTTGAGGTTGTAAAGATCAGACAGCAAATGGCCTCGTCAGCGTCGTCGTCTAATATTCACAATGGTCTCATGGAGTGCGTGCTACCATTATCTACGAGGACACCGGCAACAATAGGAAGCAGACAAATGGGCACGCTGTCCACGTTGGTGTCCATTTTCAAACACGAGGGCATTGCCGGACTGTACGCGGGACTGCGACCGACACTCGTCATGTCCGTCCCGAATACGGTGCTCTACTTTACCGCATACGATGAACTTTCTATGCGGATGCGAGATTGGCACTGTAATTTTTGTTATCAACGGCAAATGCAACAACATCCACAATATCAATCGACTTTTACTGCGACAACGACCGCTGCTATACCACTCATCGCGGGATCAACGGCACGTCTAGTAGCTTCATTGGCCACGGCTCCGCTTGAACTTGTTCGGACACGTCAAGCGGGTTGGAATAATACAATACAACAAAATCAACGAAGACGGGGGATGGTGGAGGAATTACTACATCTTTCTCGATCGAATGGCATACTATCATTATATTCTGGTCTAGCGCCCACATTATGGCGTGACGTACCATTCTCCGCCATATATTGGCTTTGTCTTGAACGGATACGTGATACATTGTCCTCATCTCATGAGAATACACGATTTCTTGGTAAATGGGGAGGATACTATTACAAGATTGAACGACAGTTGGAGGATATTCCACCAATAGTTGATGCCGCACATTCATTTGTTAGTGGCGCAATTGCCGGAAGTATAGCAGCGGCATTTACGACACCGTTCGATGTTGTCAAAACACGTAGACAGATTATGATTGGTCAATCTTTATCCTCTCCCTCCTCCTCATCATCATCATCGATTGACAATGTATTATTTTCAAATAACGATAATAGAAGAAGAATGTGCACCGTAGAAACAAGTAGGAGTCGGCTACAACAACGTGTCAACATTGGTGAATTAGGAACCTTTGGTCATATGCGACACATTGCCCAGGAAGAGGGGATTGTGGGTTTGTGGAAAGGGAATGTAACACGAATATTGAAAGTGGCTCCTGCTTGTGCGATTATGATATCATGTTATGAATTTGGAAAGAGAATTTTTACCTTGTAAACAAAACAAAAAAAGGCAGGGGAGTTACCTCGTTTGTAGAATCATCAGAAGAAGAAATCGAACTGTTTTTGTTTGTACTAGTAACTTATAACTTAAACCAACGAATCATGCACTTTACTCTTTGTTATTGCGGCATTTAATCCCTCATTGTGGAACATTGTACGATTGAAAGATTGTGAGAATTGTTGGCTCAGCCCATGACGTACGTTTTGAAATGTAGCCTCACTGGGTTTCTTTGATCCATACTCGGTTGCCGTTGTATGATACAAGGGATGTTGGACCTTGGGATTGTGATTGTACTGCGATAAAATTTCCGACACTTCCTCCTTTGATATTATTGTCCTGGATGAATTCGTTGATTGATCTGTTGTAAGAAGTTCCTTCTGGAGAAATTTCCGACGTTTGTTCATCGAATCTGATTCCTTGAGACGGAATACCTCCGAAAGCAACGAATCCGAAAACTCACAACCCTCACCAAAGCGATCTGATTCACGAGAGTAAACGAATGACATGTCTTGTTTGCTTAAATCCTTGTTTTCTTTTGATAGTTCGTCGCCTTGGACATTGCCAATACTACTGATGCTGCCAACAGGTGATATATACACCCTTTTGGATGCCTCAGGAAGAGACATCCCGTAGCATTCATTACTCGTGACCATAAACGGATTACTAGTCATGTTTGGTTGGCGAACTTGCCTCTTGAGGATTTGTTGTGGGAGAAAGAAAAAAATCAAACCAACGTTGAAAAAAAAAACATAAAATTTTTAGTATCGTGTGTATTCGAAGGAAACGACACCTGGTCTCACACCCAGTAACATGCTCGTGACCTTGCCATTAGACGAAAATCTGTCACCACGGAGCCTGGCAGCTCTCTTTGCCAAGCGTCAAAGAGGCGGAGATGGGTTGAAGTCCTTGATTGCACCAACGACAAACGAGTTTGGTGAATGGCAACCGGCAGTAGTTGATGAAGAGAATGTAATCAACAACGACAGCAACAATAGCCCATCGGCATTCAATAAATCCTCGTCGTTGAGAACATTGATGAAGAAGGAGAAGAAACAAGGAACGAAGCAGCCTAAGAATCACTTGAAGGCCAACCGCGAAGCGCTCAAGTCGCGTGCACTTGCCAACAAGAACGTAGTGCAGGAACGTAAGGCAAAGGAAGAATTACAATTGCAAAAGCGCGACCGAGAGAAGCAAAAGCTATTCGGAAATGTCCGATCCAAGATTTTTGATCCAAATAGTAGTAGTAGTAGTCCTTCGTCGGCAGTGTCATCGTCAAACGAAGGTGGTGGTGGTGGCAGATGTCATTCTGCTGCAACAACAACTTCATCCACGGCTCCATCATCGTCTTCGACAGATTCGCAAAGTATTACATTTGGAACAAAGATTCCAGCAAATCTTTTGTCGAATCAGACTACAACAATGTCGAGCGTTGTTGGCAATACAGTATCATCAGGGAGACATAAATCATATGGAAAGATACCCAAGTACATTTCTGATAGAAAAGCTAGGATCGAGCAAGAGGCCAGGGATATGCAATATCGTAAAGATAATGCACCACCCAAACCTGGTCTAGTATTGTTACAAGAATCCGACCGTTTAGATACATTACATATGCTCGAAAAGAATGAGCAGGAGGCACGTAAGATATTAGATAGTATCCCATTTCGTATGAATGAACAGCGTGCGACGCGAATACGACAAACGGTAGAGTATCGATTAGCAGAGATTGAAGAAACAAGGAAGATGTTTTCCGTTGGTAAAGTCTTTGTAACGAAGTAGTAGTAATAATGAGTAGAGTGAAGACATTATTGATTGTCATCGATCATTGATGATTAATTTTCTTCTTCTTGATATTTTTACAATTGTTTTTTTTCATGTCGAGTAACCACCTTGTCCTTTCAATATGGCAAGTAATTCATCATCCATAACATCCTCTTCATCATCATCATAATTGATTTTATACTGTTGTTGTTGTTGTTGTTGTCGTCGGTGTTGTTCTTGTTGATCTTGTTGTCTTTCAGTCTTTGATTGATGATGAGTATTACCCATCCAAGCTGCTAACAACAGATTCTGTAATAATTGCTGACATATACCGTTGAATCTTCTTCTTCTTCTCGACTGATGATGATGTAGTTGTATATCCTCTTCATTATCTACTTCACGTATCGCCACGACTTCTTTATATACAGTTATAATGACCCAGCCAACATACGCAGCAAGTACCCAAAGGAGCGCAAAGATGGTGCAATATGTGGCAAAGTATACATACACAACATTATTACGGTCCGCTCCTCCTCCGGCCGTAAAGGCGAATAATATCCCGAGTACATAGTTGGCCACGACTGTTAATTGAGTTAGTATAGTGAATGTACGTAAACACTTTCCTGGTGGTGCATGAGTGTGGTTGTTGTTGTCGTTGCTTTCAATCATCCTCCCCCCTCCTCCTCCTCCTCTACAGCAGCAGCAGCAATATCCGACACTCTTCGTTGTTGGCAATACCGACCTTCGTAGTAAGCACGATGCAGAGACCATCGTGCCGAGGAAGGAAATGATTCCCAGGTCCATCATCATCGTCGTCGTCCCGCCATCATCACTACCCCCTCCTCCTCCACGTCGACGTAAATGGACGGTGTTGAGCACGGCCCATATCCAAAAGAAGATCGACGTGGCGAGAATGAATATCGAATATATTCTCAAGCGATGTCGTAACGCGTCCGAGATATGATCGTTATTATGATCGTCGTGATTGGTAATATCATTGCCAACGGCAGCGACGGCATCTACGTCCACTCTCAGTATGGAAGATAATAACAGCCGATGCGCATGAGCACTACTCCTTTTTTTGTCAGCGACGGCAGGAGGGGAGGAGGGGGATTTCTTCCGCGGGTTGACGGCCACTACCGCGGCATTGCGATTCATCGTGTTTTTATCATCAGATGACCGTGGTCATTTTTTTGTGGTGGGGCCAACTTGGTGGGGC
>Ga0247843_1006223_pt1 | contig 15775 bp, 15 predicted proteins | sample LaCruzMarch2017__FD_192420 | JGI IMG/M metagenome (GOLD analysis project Ga0247843, IMG submission 192420) | Freshwater microbial communities from meromictic Lake La Cruz, Castile-La Mancha, Spain - LaCruzMarch2017_8m | ecosystem: Environmental > Aquatic > Freshwater > Lake | place: Spain... | reverse complement strand
GTCATCGCACACGGCCAGATGGAAGCGATCTTAAGTGGAAGCAAATCGGAGTCAACGAAATCACCGACTCTCGCGAGCTTCCATTCTTTATTCAATGGCTAACCGCAGATCACCCATCACAAGATGGCAAAGCAGTTGCTGCGATTGAGAAGATTACGATAGCTGACTCTGATCAACTATCAGACTCATGGTTTAAGACAGAGATCCTTGCTGGATTAAACGGCACAGATCTTGAGTTTATTGACCCATCAACAAATGATGGTGAGTCAGGGATTGTTGCGGTGCATTTGACGACACCTTCGGGTTCGGTTGTATTGGATTAAACTTCCTAATAAATTTAAATTATGCTCTTTACTTATATTGGGATTGCGATCTAATTCTATTTTAAAGCAGTTATCTATCTTAGGTATGACCGTCCAAACCTTATTGGCATGCAGACGAAAACCAATATCCGCTGTATTCTTTCAATGTATTTCTTTCAAGAGAGCTAAAGTGCCTGCCTAAAATTATATGGAAGGAAAATCATGAATAAAAAGATTAAATCCTTAATAGCACTTTATCTAATCAGTTGTTTTTTGATCATAATCAATTCGCCCGCGAACGGTGCGGACTCAAAGTTAAAATTTAATTTACAGATTCATGACTCAAGTTCTTGGTCGAAGTTGAAGGATCAAGATATAAAGTTTTTCGCCTTTCCAGCTTTTTTAAAGCCAGCTGGTCGGGAAGTTGTCGAAATCAATTCAAATTTTAGTAAAGTTTCCCCAGCTTCCGTGCAACAAGGTTTTGCTTCTTTGGTGATTGTTGGAAATCAATATGTAACTATCGGCGGTAATTGTTTCTCTTATTTTACTGGAAGCTCAAGTTGCGATTCTTTAGTCTTCTTCTCGAGAAACCAAGGCCAGAGTACTTTCCTTGAGTTGAAATCGGCAACCGGACTTGATCAACATGATCTGTTTGTTGAAAATGCTAATTCATTTTGGGGAATTCGATATAGTATAAATCCATGCAAGGATAACCAAGAAATGTGCGGGGGAAAGAATGCACCCCCTACGGTTACTAGTTTTGCTGACTGTGAAATTATAAATTTTGCTCGATCTGGAGAGGTAATAACTTCTTGGAGTGCAGCGAAGTCCCTTTCCGCAAATGAAATTCTTTGGGACTTTTGGAAAGATGACATCTATCAAAATGAGTATGCCGACCCTTTCCATTGCAACAGCATTGATGTGAATAAAACAAGTAAAAGAGTCTTACTTTCAATGAGACACACGAATTCAATTTATTCCATAGGTATGAAAACTAAATCAGTTGATTGGAAAATTGGAGGTAACTCAGACTCAGATACCTCGCTAAAGCCTAAGTCTCTCAATTCTATGATTTCGTTTGGAGGGCAACACGACGCCAGATGGGTCTCATCAAATGCGATCACATTGCTTGATAATGGGACAAATACTGAAAGAGCCGCGAGAGGTCTAATCGTATCTGTCGAAAAAACAAAATATCGGGTACTTGGAAGATTTGAAGATCCGACGACCTCTAGGTCACAATGTACAGGCTCATTTAGACGGTTCAACCTTAAGTCGGGAAGTTTTTTTATTGCAGGTTGGGGATGTTCTGCTAACGGTGCAACAATCTTCAATTCTCGCGGCGCACCAATTGTATCTATTGCACTTGATCCATTGGCCAATCAACAGTACTTCCAATTTATAAATGGACCTTTGGTAGCACTAAATAGTGTTCTATCGTACAGGGTGTACCCAATTCCTATAAAAAACTAGATTTTTTATCACCATAAATCAATTTGTAAGCCAGGTTCAAAAAAGTATTTCTTACTCCATTTGGAAGAAGCTGAAGGACAAACCACGGAACATTCCTGAAACGGGGGACAGAGTGGACTCGTTTGCTTCTTTTCCTAATAGCCTTGAGTATCAACCTAGATGCTACATTGTCTGGGATCGCTAATGCTCTTGCATGTACTAAACCATTATTAACCCGAGTATCCACAAATCCGCAGACTATTTCGTGCACTTGAATATCAAATTTTAAACTCAGCAATCGCAGGCTATCCAGATACATGGAAAGTGCCGCCTTAGATGCAGAGTAAAAACCTGAATTGTGAGTTGACACTAAACTTGCAATCGAACCGATAGCGACGAGCCTACGAACTTTAGGTTTGCTCGAAGTAGATGTATCGAATGAAAAGCATTCAAAGGTATTTACTACACCAAAAAAATTTGTTTCCATTAGAGAGATATTCTCTTCATGACTTGGTGGCTTGCCAAACAAAGGACTTATTCCGGCGTTAGCAATAACTAAATCGACTTCATTGAAGCGTGAAAGTTGCTTTTCCATTACTTTTTGAAGCTCGCTCCTCTCTCTAACATCAACGATTTCGAAAAAGGTTTTCGCCCCATTGTTTGAGCATGCAGTGGCAGTTTGACTAAGTTCTAGGTCACCCTCCTTGTCAATTAGCAGCAAGAAATCACAGTACGGTGAAATCTGCAGCGCCAATTGACGACCGATGCCTCGTGCGGCTCCCGTGATAACGACGACTTTATATTTTACGTTTTGTGGCAACAACGAATGTGACCCCCCAGATGAGCGCAGCCTTTAGACCCGTTCCCAAAGGTCTTCCAACCAGGCGGTTTCCAAGCAAATTGAGCAAGCGTGTCGGTAATACAATATCGAGAAATTTACCAAGAACTTTTCCTAGTGATCTTGTCGTTCCTAGTTTAAATATCCGAGAATGCAAAACTTCTAGATTCACGTCCGCAAGAATTTGCTTTAAATTCTCAACCGACGTAGGAAAACAGTGTGACCAATCAATCTCCCAGAAGTAACCCTTAAAATCCGATATCTGAGGAGAAACTATAAGTAGCAATCCGTTTTCGGTCAATAAATCCCGCAAAGAATCAATCCATTCGTGTGCATCATATCCATTTGTTGCATGCTCAATGACATGCACACAAATGATTAAGTCGAAGGAGTCTTTAAATTCAACGGGTACATCAGGTAGTGCTATCTCAAATATTTGGTTTTGAGGATTCCTTGCTTTAGTTATTCTCGCTAACTCTGAATTGGGCTCAAATGCTGTGTATGACTTAAAACCAAGTTTATTCATTTCTAGCGCTAAAGTTCCGGTTCCTGCGCCAATCTCAAGAACTCGAGTTTGTGAACTCTTGATTGAAGTTATTCTGACCAACTCAGCGACGATTCTTTGAGATATCCAATGTTGAAGCGGTTCTCCCGCTTTCCAACTTTTTCTTGACACATATTCATCATATTTCAATTGAATGTACTCCTTCGATTACTTTTTGTGGACACTTGAATAATGAAAATCAACCAAAAAAAAGTTGCTAGTGTCGGTGACCATATTTGAATGATATTTGTATTTACAATAGGCGAAAATAGATCAGGGAGTACTGGGATAATAATTGTCGTGGAACTAAAAAACGTAGCAGTCAGAAACTTACCCCTGGCTATGTCTAAGCCAAGTTCGAAGGAAAAATCCTTACTATCTGATCGATCAAACAATTCAAGCGAGTAAGATAAGAACACCGAAATCAGGGGTATTAGGAAAATCAAATAGTAGACAGCTACATAAACACCAAATCCCAGTAATCCGATTATTGTTAGACAAACTGCCAACTCTAATTGATGAAGAGAGCTAGTATTCTTAAATAGCAAAAACAGTAGGCTTAGTGAAATTATCCCTGAAGTTATAGAAAGAAGCACGTTGCCCAACCCGTTGATTTGTGTCATTGGTAGGCCAAGAGTGGATGAAACTTGATAGTACGCCTGATAAATTATTTCTGAAATTGAAGCATTTGGTGGGTTCTGAGTCTGGACATCCCAGATAAATCCGCCATATCCTCCAAGGACGCGCATATATTCAACGAGTCGATTTATGTCACCTTTGCCTGCTAAAACTATTAAGAATGCAATAGACCCAATTTGTATCGAGACGCATTTAAGAAAATCTAAGAATTTTCCCCGGAAGAGAAACAGCAGAGCAATAATTGCAAACTGAGGTTTGATCACGGAGAGACTTACTATCAATGGAATGATTCTCACATCATTATCGTGCTTGAGGCGCAAGAATAACAAATATAGAAATGGAACAGCTAGGACCAAGTAGTTGAGTCGATCCATTAAAACGAGAAAGGGGTAACTTCCAAATCCGAACAAAGACATCAATACAATTCTGAATTGTAAGCCAAATCTGCGAGTTGAATGGAATAGCGGATACAACAAGAAAACTAAAGAAACCAAATAGAACAGAATCAAGACTGTTCTTGGACTAGTTAGAGACGATAGGAAATTTGCTAATGAGGTTACGAATGGACCAATAGGGGTAGTTTCTAAATTGTTTGGGTAGACCTCCCACTGGTCATTCGGACTAGGACTCAACCTTTCATTGAAATCTCCAAAACAATGGACCCCTAACCCCTCTGTTCTTGCATCACACCAACCATCATCTGCTTTGTAAATTAATGATCCTGAGACGTCAATTTTAAAATATGAACTTAGTATCCATGTAACAAAAACACTTACACCAAGAGAGATGCTTGCAATTAAAATCAGACTAAATAGCGTTTTTAGGAAGGCAATGTCCCTCGGGCTCTTTTTTGCCGAGAGCATGCTCTGGGCATCGATTTTATAACTGCTCATTTGGTGAAATCTTAGTCACCCCGTGACGAATTCATGGGAAATGACAGGTCAGAGCCATTTTCCTTGCGAATAGCATCTGGAAGGCATTTTTCTTGCTAGCGAGACGTCTAGATGTTGTATCTCTGCGAAGTTTTATGAGAAAGTCAGGCATGAAAGTAATTCTTCTTGCCGGAGGTTTGGGAACTCGACTTAGGGAAGAGACTGAATTTCGCCCAAAACCGATGGTGCCAGTTGGCGGTAAGCCAATTCTTTGGCACATCATGAAAACCTTCTCACATTACGGTCACAATAAATTTGTTGTTTGCACTGGATATCGTGGTGACTACATTCGGCAGTATTTTCATGATTTTGAAGTTTTGAATTCTGACTTCACCGTTCGAATTGGATCAAAAGAATCCACGATAACTCATGGAACTTTGGAGGAATCTGACTGGGAAGTAACTGTAGCCGACACGGGTGCGGAAACTTTGACCGGAGGAAGAATTTTCAAGGTAAGAGATCATGTGGGCAAAGAAACCTTCATGTGTACTTATGGTGATGGTCTTTCGGATGTAAATATTTCAGGGCTACTTCGGTTTCATAAATCACACGGTAAATTAGCTACAGTCACTGCGGTTCGACCTGTATCACGTTTTGGTGTTCTCGAAATGGATGATTCTGGGCTAGTGGAGAGCTTTCAAGAGAAGCCACAATCGGCGGGTTGGATTAATGCTGGTTATTTCGTCTTTGAACCGAAAATATTTGACTATCTTGAACCAAATTCAATTTTAGAACGTGAGCCAATGGCGAATCTTGCAAAAGATGGTCAGTTGGTCGCCTATAGGCATAACGGATTCTTCCAACCCATGGACACATACCGCGAGATGTCGATGCTAAATGAAATGTGGGATACCAATAGTGCGCCTTGGAAGGTTTGGAAATGAGTTTCTGGAAAAACAAAAGTGTTTTGGTAACTGGTGCAACCGGTCTGGTGGGATCTTGGCTTGTTAGGGATTTACTCGATAAAGGCACACACGTAACTGCACTGGTGTTGGATACTGATCCAAATTCTGAACTGATCAGAAGCGGAGACGTAAATCGAATCTCCGTTGTTAACGGAGACTTAAGAAACTACAAAGACGTTGCCAGGGCTACCTTTACCAATTCATGTACTGATGTTTTTCACTTGGGAGCCCAAACAATTGTGGGCACAGCTCTGGGAGACCCCATTTCAACATTCGAGTCGAATATACAAGGTACCTGGAATGTTATGGAAGCCGCACGTCAGTCTAAAGGTTCGGTTAAATCTGTGGTTGTGGCATCTAGTGATAAAGCCTATGGATCATCGGAAAAACTCCCATATCTTGAGCATTTTCCACTTCATGGTGATGGACCGTATGATGTTTCAAAGTCTTGTACTGACTTAATTGCACAGTCTTACGGAAGCACATATGGAATCCCTGTAACTGTTGCACGCTGCGGAAATATTTATGGCGGGGGAGACTTAAACTGGAGTCGTATTATCCCAGGGTCAATTCGTGACCTAATAAATGGAAAACGTCCCGTTCTTAGAAGTGATGGAACTTTTGTCAGAGACTTCGTGCATGTTGACGATATCGTTTCAGCCTATTTGAAGTTGTCAGAAGTTAGCCAAACAAAAGATATAAACGGCCAAGCATTTAATTTTTCCCGCGACGAACCGTTATCTGTCTTGGATTTATACAAGAGTATTTCGAAAGCAACAACCGGTAAATTTATTGATCCTGAAATTCAAAATACGGCAAAGTCTGAAATTAAGGATCAGCACCTTGATAGCTCAAAGGCAAAGTCCTTGTTGGGCTGGGAATCTAAGGTGTCTCTCGAATATGGGCTAGAAAAAACTGTGACTTGGTACAAATCTTACTTGGCAGGTAAATAGCATGAGTAAGAAACTAATTAGTCTCATTATTCCCGCTTACAACGAGGAAGACTGCGTAGACGAATTAGCCAGGAGATTAAAGGCAGTTTTTGAATCTGAACCACAATATGATTTTGAGGCAATTATTGTTGAAAACGGTTCGATTGATTCAACTTGGGAAAAACTTCAAAATATTGCTGGTACAGATTCACGTTTTAAAATCTTGAAACTCTCAAGAAACTTTAGAATGGATGGTGGTCTGACTGCCGGCTTGGATTACGTAGTTGGAGATGCTTGCGTTCTAATGACGGCTGACTTACAAGATCCTCCTGAGTTAATTCCTAGCTTTTTGCGTAAGTGGGAGGAGGGATTTGAAAATGTCTTTGGAGTGGTCACGAAACGTGAAGGCACCGGCCCAATTAGAACGATGAACTCCAAAATGTTTTATTGGTTAGCTGGGAAATTAACAGATGGTCGTATCCCGCGAAACGCATCAGACTTTAGACTTGTTGATAAAAAGGTTTATGAAGCGGTCCGTGGAATGACAGAAAGAAATAGATTTGTTCGAGGTTTATTTGCCTGGGCAGGATTCCGCTCAGTTGGAATTCCTATGGAACGTCCACCTCGTTTTGGGGGAGTCTCGAATGCTCATGCATTCAAAGTTCTGGATCTGGCTTTTAAAGGAATCTTTGCACATTCGTATAAACCACTAAGATTAATCACAGTATTCGGTTTTTTAGTTTCAGCAATCTCATTTATGTCGATCATTCCACTATTCTTCCTTTGGGTTTTCGTGGGTGTTCCATTTGCAGGATTCGGAACTTTGGTAGGACTTTTCCTTCTAGTTTTTGGAATAGTTTCCTTGATGTTGGGTATTTTGAGCGAATATGTAGGCCTCATTTATGAAGAAGTTAAAGCGCGACCTAATTATGTAGTTTCTGAGTTCCTAGGAAATAAATGAGAGTTCTAGTCTTTGGCAGTTCGGGAACGATTGGATCAGAAATCTCAGCAGAGTTATCTGCGAGAGGAAACGAGATAGTCACTGTTTCAAACGCCTCTCTAAATGCCGATATTCAATCAAAAGATGGATTCGAACCATTGTTGGATTTGAAAGTTAAATTCGATGGGTGTGTTTGGGCGCAGGGCATAAATTCAAATGACACATTGAGCACTTCTACTAATTTTGAAAATGTGCTGAATGCAAATCTTATCTATGTGGTGAATTCACTTCGGTTTCTGTTGGCAAATGATCTTTTAGAATCTAAATCGCGATTAGTAGTGGTAAGCAGCGTGTGGCAAAACATCACTAGAAAGAAGAAATTTTCGTACTCCGTCTCAAAGGCAGCAATCGAAGGCTTGGTCAATTCTGTCATGGCGGATTTCGCTAGTTCTGGAGTAAGAATTAATGCTGTTCTGCCAGGAGTAGTAGATTCAAGAATGACTCGAGAGAATTTAACCGCATCACAAATAAGTAAAATTGAATCAGAAACACCGAGCCACTCACTTGTTACGGCGCAGGAATTAGCAAAAGTAATTTCTTGGCTACTGTCAGAAGAGTCAAATGGCCTAAATGGACAATTCTTAACTGTCGACAACGGTTGGTCAAATGTCAGAACATTATGAAATTGAAGTAAAAAGTTCACTTTTTTCATATCCAATCCTTAGCAAACCAGAGATGTTTGCTTTATCAGACAAAAGAAATGTCATTATTTATGACAAGAATGTGCAGCAGCGCTGCTTAGAGTTATTCAAAAGTCAGGCACTTTATATTGAGATGGAAATTCTGGAAGAAAAAAAGAATTTAGAGTCGGTACAAGATATTTTAGCTTCAATGGCAGCGTATGGCGTCACGCGCAATGATCAAATTATTGCGGTTGGTGGTGGAGCGCTACAAGATCTAGTGACTCTTACTGCATCAATCTATATGCGAGGAATTGATTGGCATTATGTTCCTACTACTTTGATGTCAATGCTTGATTCATGTATTGGTGGTAAGAGTTCTATCAACCTTGGTGAGTATAAGAATCTGGTCGGAAATTTTTATCCTCCAAAATCGATTTTAATTGATCCAATTTTTCTTTCTACTCTTGACAGAATAGATATAGCTGCTGGACTTGCAGAAGGTGTGAAAATCTGTTTTGCATTTGATAGGATAAAGTTTCAAGAATTTCAGAAAAGTACTAACACCTGGAAATCCAAGAGTGATGCACAAGACATTCTCAAAGCAATATTTTTGTCTCTTGAATCAAAAAAGTGGTTCATCGAAGTGGATGAGTTTGATAAGAAGGAACGGAAGCTTCTGAATTTTGGACATTCATTTGGTCATGCCCTTGAATCTGCTTCGGGATACTCCCTTCCCCATGGAATTGCTGTGTTCGTTGGTATGTATGCGGCAATCATTAGGGCCAATTCTATTGACGTTTGTAAAGAACTTTGCGACTACATTTCATCCGAAGTCCAAGTGGTAAATTCAGTATTTCCGAAGTTCCAATTGAACACTAAGAAGTTTATTGAAGCGATGAAGCGAGATAAGAAGAATTCAGACACCCAGCAACTTCTTATTCTTCCCTCAAATGATGGGAAACTTGTTGAGTCCTATTTTGAGATTACCCCGGAGAACCTAGAATTATGCCTAAAGGCCATTTTGATATCTCTAAACACGTTAGGCTTTAAATATGAAGTACTCTGACTATTTTATTGACTCGCTTGTTAATGCAGGTTATACCCATTGTTTTTTTGTCGGCGGTGGAAATGTTATGCATCTGCTCGAGTCTGCACGAACACGCATGGAATGTATTGCAGTCGTGCACGAAGTTAGCGCTGGAATAGCGGCGGAGTACTTCAATGTTGCAAAGAGAGAGACTGGCAAGAGGGCATTTGCATTAGTTACGGCAGGTCCGGGAATCACAAATTTGGTTACGGCTATCGGAGGTGCCTGGCTTGAGAGTCGTGAGCTCTTAATTGTAGGTGGACAAGCTCGAACCGAATTCCTTGAGAATACTTCGGTTCGACAGATTGGCCACCAGCAAATTGATGGAAGGGCAATAATTGATCCGATTTCAAAGTGCTCTGTAACAATTACAAAACCAATAAGCTCAAAAGATCTTTCAGACTTTTGTCACATTTCAAAATCAGGAAGAAAAGGACCTGTATTCCTTGAAATTTGTCTTGATGTAACTGCTATGGAAGTTTCGGCTGAGAGCCTGGAAGTGAATTCAATAACTTCAGATACTCCAAATTTTTTGGATGAAATTGATCGGAGTTCTGAAGCGATGGCGTCCCTTCAGAAACTCTTCGAGGAATCAGAGAGACCCTTGCTGCTTGTAGGTGGCGGCCTAGATTTTGGTTTTTTCAAGCAGCAATTAGATGAATTGCGTTCGTTGGGTATTCCTATCGCAACGACGTGGAATGCGGCTGATTATCTCGATTCTGATGATCCTCTTTTTGCTGGTAGACCAAATACATATGGAATGCGTTGGGCGAATTCAGTGATTCAACAATCAGATTTAGTGATTGCCATCGGTGCCCGTTTGGGACTTCAACAAACAGGATTTAATTGGGAAAACTTTGTTCCAGTGGGGAAAATTGTAAGGATCGACATTGATTCAAACGAGCTTAATGTTAATCATCCGAAGTCAGACCTATCCTTGAATCTCGATGGTAAGAATGGTCTAATTAGTTTTTTGCGAATTGCCAAAGAATCAACTCCTAAAAAGGATTTAACGAGTTGGAGAGATTTCATACAACTTCAGCGAAGTAATTTGCCAACTGTTGAAAAAGCAACATTTCAGTTCAAAGATTATGTAAACCCTTTTCACTTAGTAAGCGAGCTAGGCAACCTACTTACAAAAGAAGACTTAGTAATACCTTGTAGCAGTGGTGGCTCTTACACATCTATGATGCAAACTTTTTCTCAAAAGCAAGGTCAACTGTTAACCAACAACAAGGGCCTTGCAAGCATGGGATACGGTTTAGCTGGTGCAATTGGTACCGCTGTCGCAAATAAGAGTGGGCGTACAATTCTTGTAGAAGGGGATGGCGGGTTCGCACAAAATCTTCAAGAGCTAGGCACAGTTCGAATGCGAAATCTTAATTTAAAAATGTTTATTTTTTCTAACCTCGGATATGCCTCAATTCGAGTTTCTCAGAAGGCATATTTCAACGGCGCCTATATTGGATGTGACGCGGCTACAGGGGTTGGATTACCTGACTGGGCTCAACTCTTCAAGGCTTTCGATATCCCATCAGCCGAGATAACTTCGGATTTGATCAGCAATGAGAAAGCTTTGGAATTGCTCAAGACTGAAGGACCCGCTGCGTTCATAGTAAAAATTCATCCGGACCAATCTTATTTGCCGAAAGTTACAAGCAAGATCTTCCCAGATGGAAACATGAGATCAAATCCAATACACCTAATGGATCCTCCCCTAAGTCCTGAATTGTCTGAGTTGGTTTTTAAATATTTGCCAACTTCATTAAAGAGCTAAAAGGTAATGTCAAATCCAATAGGTATATCCGGGGCCACAGGTTGGCTCGGTCTTGAGACTATCGACAAACTTTCATCAAGCATCTCTGGAGATAGCTTACGTCTATTTTCATCAAACGGTAGGAGACTTGTTAGTTCCAATAACGCCCCCTTGGCGACACAAGATTTTCTATTGGCTGACCCACCTCAGACTTTAGAGGGATTTATTAACTTGGCATTTCTTACGCGTGAAAAGGTTTCAACTGTAGGGTATTCAGAGTATGTCTCAAGGAATATTTCACTAATATCTCAAGCATGCAAAATAATTGAAATTTCAAGACCAAAGTGGATAGTTTTGGTCTCTTCAGGTGCAATTTTTGACAGAAATACAGGTAAACTCGAGACGGATTGTTTGAAGAATCCATACGGTTTCTGCAAGCGAATAGAAGAAAATCTCATTTTAGATTCAGCTAATAAAGTTGGAGCTAATGTAGTTATCGGTCGTCTATGGGGTGCCACGGGTGGACTAATGCCTCTCAATTCTGCATATGCTATAAGTGATTTCATTCAATCAGCACACCACCACAAACAAATTGCTATTAGTTCCGCTGGTACGGTCTTCCGCCGATATGTTGATGCCGGTGAATTTATGCAAGTGCTTTATGAAGCTGCAGTTAGGGGTGAGACAATCACGATTAATTCGGGTGGTCCAAAAATCGAAATCGGGACTTTGGCCGATTTGGTTGCAGATCAATTCTCCGGCATTAAAATAGTCAGACCAGTCCAAGATGGTTTGTCTGACAACTATTTCCCGCAAGACCATGAATTTGAAGCCTTGGCTGAAAAATTTGGTGTTAAGTTAACAGACATCGAGCAACAAGTTTCGAGGACGGTAAAAGGGCACATAAGCGCCTTACTCGATCAAGGCCACGAGGGAAGATAGGTAGACATGAACAAAACAGAGCGCAAGATGGTTGAAATCCTCACCCGAGGTCGCGAGAAATTTGGAATTGTAAGCGTAAAGGCTGAATTTGAGGCCGAGGGCACCCGTCTTGAAGAGTTGCTTCGCCTTGTAGATGTTGCCCGTGCATCAGGTCTTCCAATGACAGTAAAGATTGGCGGCTGTGAGGCTATCCGCGATCTCTTGGAAGCTAAGCAAATAGGAGTCAGGTACATCGTTGCCCCCATGGTCGAGTCTGCTTATGCAGCAAGCAAGTATGTTGCTGCCAAGAATCTTGTTTATTCTAATGACGAACAAGAAGATACCGATTTCCTCTTCAACATGGAAACGATCACAGGATATGAAAACCGCGAAAGTTTGATGGCGGCAATTAGTCAGCCAGATGGAGCCGAAGGCATAGTATTTGGAAGAGTAGATTTTGTTGGGTCGATGGGCTGGGCAAGGGATTCGATCAACAAACAAGAAACAACTGATTTTGCCGTTGAGACCGCGCGTCTCTGTAAGAAGGCAGACAAACAACTTGTCATGGGTGGCGGAGTATCAATAGAGTCAATTGACGCGATTCGTCAAGTTCATGCTGTTAGGTTGGATCGATTTGAAACTAGAAAAGTTGTGTTTGATGCAGGCAAGGCCCTATCTACAGACATTGAAGAAGGGTTAGTTGATGCAGTGCAGTTTGAACTTTTATGGCTACTGAATAAGCGTGATTATTACAAAGGTATTGCTCAAGAAGATGAGAAGCGAATTGGAATGCTTGAAGCTCGCTGGGAAGAGCTAAAAACTTGGCACAAAGAAGGAAAAAGAAAATAAGGACCAAAGATGAGGTTGCTGTCTAGATACATTATTGTAGGTGTCTGGAATTCTCTTTTTGGTGTTGGAATTTTCCTTTTTGTTTCTCTTGGGCTACCCGGATGGTCAGATGGTGCCGTACTGATAAGTTCATATTGCCTGTCGGTCATTCAATCGCACTCTTCGCAACGGCGATTTGTCTGGAGATCCAAAACACCCTATTTTTCAGAGTTAATGAGATTCACCACAGGGTATCTGATCCAGTTTGCCGTCAATTTATTTTTGTTACTAGCATCCCAAGGATTGTTTACTGTGGGTAGAGAGATTAGACAAATAGTTATTTTTGTTTTTATTGCCGTATTATTTTACTTTGTGAACAAAAAAGGGGTATTTCGTGTTGCTAAATGAAGATAATTTAATTGATCCTGAGTGGCAACGGAGGGCCTGCCCAATTTGCGGATCCAGGAACATTTCATCGCAACCAAATTCAAAGGCTAAAAAGCCTGCAGAAAAAATGAGTTGGGACGAAGCAAAAAGTTATTTCATCGGTTTGAGACATGATCAAGTCTTTTTTTCATATTACCGCTGCTTAGGGTGTGAGCTTCTATATTGCCCTTGGTATTTTACTAAAGAACAAATTGCAATTTTGTATTCTGAAATGCCTGACAACATGATGGGCGAAGACAAGTCAACAGTCTCTAAGACGCAATCTGCATATGCCCAGTGGATCCTTCAAGATGGAGTCAGAACTGATGCTTATCTAGAAGTTGGCCCAGACATAGGATTGGTTAGTAAGAAAGTCACTGCTCTTCAAACTCCCAAAAGAGTTTCATTTATTGAGCCAAATTTATCGGTGAGAAAAGAGTTAAGGGATAGCGTAGGTGAAGTATCTTCAGTAGAAATTGTTGACTTCATTGAGAATCTACAGGATAAAGATTTCACGTTAATTGTAGGAATTCATGTATATGATCATTTATTGGATCCAATTCAGGATCTAAAGAGTCTTTTTGAGCTAGCGCAAGATCGCGCACATATTTCGATAGTGGTTCACAATGAAAATTCATCTCTTCGAAAGTTGCTCAAGACAAAATGGCCACCATTTTGTTTGCAACATCCCCAACTTTACAATCCGAAAACACTTGAAAATTTGTTAAGGCAAAGTGGTTGGAAGGTGCTAAAGATTGAAAAATCTACAAATTGGTACCACTTAAGATATTTCATATTCATGGGACTATCGGTTTTTGGGCTGAAGGACCCAATTTCTAGGTTGCTACCTAATATTGAGTTTCCAATTAGGTTAGGGAACATCATCTCTCTTGCGGAAAAGAAATGAAAAGTCTTAGTTCACTTGCAAATTGAAAACCTGTCAGGGCGAATTGAAGCCAACCATTTTCTGTAATCCACGGCCATCCAATCCCATGAATTCACATCCTCAACTCCTAAACCGATCGGCCAATACTTTATTTCAGCTCCCAAAAGTAACAATTGATTGGACTTAATACTGGAACAAAGATTTATTGGGTAGTTCGAATCCCAGGCCGAACTCCTGATTTCCTGCACAACCAAACCTCGAAACAAGAGTCCAATTAAAACTATGAATACGAGAAATAGAGAAGTGTATTTTATGGGTAAAGACACAAAACGTGAGAGTTTTCCTTTTTGTTTTTGTATAAGTGCGAAGCAAAACGCAGCGGGTGTTAAGAGAAATATTAACCCACTTGACTGATGCCAAGCTGCGTACCCGAATGTTCCACCTAGAATTAACAACACAAAAACCGAAGCGATGAAAACGAGCAACCATCGTGAATTAAAATGGTTCACCTTGTATGGATTCTTAGCTAGCAAAGTCGCTAAAAACGCAAAGATCCAAATTGGGTGAGTAATGATTTCTCCCGAAAAACTTGCCAGCGAACTTCTGAAACTCACCAGTAACTCCATGTAGCCATCATCGATCTTCCCCAACCGGCTATTCCGATCTGAGAAACCAGGAGCCAGAAAAATGGTTGCTAAGCCAATTGCTATACCGAGCAGGTATGTATTCAAAGCAATATGAAGTCTTAGGCGAGATTGAATTTTTGGCTTGACCATATTCCAAACATTAAATGCTAAAAGGCATATAAAAATTGCACTACTCTCCGCTAACCCAGAGTTACCTACTATAAAACCAAATAGAATCAAAATCACTAAAAACGTCTGGAACAAGTAATTTGGAATTCGTTCTGAAGCAATTGCTATGGTTTTCAAAAAAATGATAAACAAGCAAATCGGCCAAAGGTGCACTCCGGCAGCCGCACCAAAAAGATAGGCAGAAGAGAGACCTGGGGTAAAGAGACCTTCAAACGCGAGAGAAGCCAGAAGAACAATTAGTACATCACTAATGGTTAGCTCATCGACGCGTCGATCTGTTAACCACGAGATAAGAATCAAATAGCTCGCTATGACAAGTATTGACGTAGCAATTGAAAAAGCAAAAAACCCATACCAGTTAGATGCATCTAGTGAAGGCGTGACAAATACAGCACGGATAACAGCGGGTGTAATGTTTCCGCCGAAGTTATTCCAAATGTATGATATTGATGCATTGAATCCTTCTTGGGAATAAATCCTCAATAGGGTGTAGTCATCGGCGACGGGGCGCACCAAGCTTGCTTGCCAAAAATGAACGAAAATAAGAAGGACGACTAGAAAGTATTTGGGAGTAGTTTTCTTCACAAGGCCCCCAATACGTTTCCTATAAGGGTACTGAATTAATTCCGGATAAGTATGAAATTGTATGAATACGTGATGTGGCTTGGGCCGGGATCGAACCGGCGACCTAACGATTTTCAGTCGTTCGCTCGTACCAACTGAGCTACCAAGCCAAACAAGGTTCTGATATCGGCCTTAAATAAGTACGACACCAAAACCTTTGCGACCCGGACGGGACTTGAACCCGCGACCTCCGCCGTGACAGGGCGGCGCGCTAACCAACTGCGCTACCGGGCCTTAAGTAATTGATAAACATAAGTGGCTCTTA
>Ga0247843_1006219_pt1 | contig 15778 bp, 16 predicted proteins | sample LaCruzMarch2017__FD_192420 | JGI IMG/M metagenome (GOLD analysis project Ga0247843, IMG submission 192420) | Freshwater microbial communities from meromictic Lake La Cruz, Castile-La Mancha, Spain - LaCruzMarch2017_8m | ecosystem: Environmental > Aquatic > Freshwater > Lake | place: Spain... | reverse complement strand
GATTGCCTTCGCTACCCACTTCCAAATTGCTCTGCACATTGGGTCCCACCATTTGGGTAAAAACGCGTTCGGTGTTGGTATCGCTATGATCAAAGCCAAGCCAATCGTTGGTGTCTTTAATAGGATTACTAGTTAAGTTTCGACCACACTCTGGCGACACCAACATTATGGTATTGCCCGCCATGCTTGGAATTTGGGTCTGAATGGTGTTCCAAATATGTCCAACTGCGTGATCGGCACGGTGCAAGGCAGCCAAATAAGCCGAATAATTGCTGTGACACGTATCAACCGCTCCTACATTGATAACGGTGAGCGTAGGTTTAAACCATTTCATCACTTCGCAAGCATAACCCACTGTGGATAAATCGCCATTATCTGAAACTGGTGGTAAGGCAATATTGCCGCCTGCTTGATACATGGCTTTCAGAAATGCTTTGATGTCTTGTTTTTCCTCTTCTGTATTATGGACACCTTCTAGCGTACCGGCTACGTTTTCAAAATTGTTGTCGAGAAAGTACTTCATCTCATAAATAGGTGCCAATTGTTCCTCTGGATGGTAGGTTTTGGCGTTGGAGAGATGGGCAATGCCCTGCGCACCAAATGTGATATTGGGAGCAAGAAAATTTGCGCCAAATTCGGCTCCATAGTTTGGATGATTGCTATAACTCATTAATGGCGTACTATTTCCAATGCCGTTGCCCACAAACCAAACCTTGCTGGCTGGTGCGTTCATGTGCTTTCGCACATATTCGAAAATGGTGGGATTAATTGGTTTTTGGCGCAAGCCTTGAGCAAATAAGGTGTTTCCTTGCACCAACGCATTCATACCTCCATAGTGCCCTGCATGGCTGCTGCGCACTTCACGAAATAAAGTTCCTTGCTGCTGAATAGTTTGTGCCAATATTTGAGGAATGGGGGTATCGCCTTGCAACGCTCCATCTGTACCGTACACAATCTTTTGCGAAGGAGCTGCGCCATTCAGCATGTTGTACATGATATTCCCTTCAATAGGAATGCCCTGACTTTGCCCCAAATAGGTTTGCAACACGCTTTCTTGTTGACGCACACCACCTGCAAACATTACCATCACTACATGTTCGGCCAATTGGCTTCCTGTGGCCGCAAATAGGCGCCCTGTGGGCAACAAATAGGGAAGCACCATAGCACCCGCAGTGGCGGCAGTGGCTTTCTTAAGGAAGTTTCTTCTTTCCATGATGCTTGTGTTCAATAAAACAGGTATTCATCGCTCAGCGCAAATGAAAAATACACCATTTCGGGAGTCACATTGGGATGTGTGCTGATGTAGTTTTTAAAATACTGCCGTTCTGCTTCCGATGGATTTCTCACCAAAAAACGGTTATACGTATTGGTTATAAATGCATCCAAACTGTCGCGCATTTCAGCATCTGTTGGCAATTGCACTGTGGGACGATTCATATAATTGCTAATAATCACCTCGCGCACCAATACCTTATCACCCACCGATTGGATGCATTGGCTCACTTCGAATAAATTGCCACTTGACAATGCTGTTTGAAACAAATTGGCATACAAAATAGACACGTATTGCTGATCCGTTTTTAGTTTCGTTTTGCTTGCATTACTCGGCAAAAGCTCCACTTCATTCACTTCATAAATCGGCTCCTTTTCGCAGGAGGCGATGAATAATCCAAACACTATAACCAAAAGGAAAAAGCGAAATCCCATAGCTTTTCTAGTTAAACTGAGCGTATTCGTCTGTTTTCATAATATCGCGCTGCAAACGTTGCAAATCGCGGTCTTGCACCAATAGAATCATAGCGCGTTCGGTTTCCAAAGTGGAGGGAACTCTAGCCAAAAGCGTTTGATAGGTCCAAATAATTAAGCCTTCGTAAAAAGCATTGGAAGAAGTAAGTATGCGTGCAAACTCGAACTTATTCTGGCCCGATTGTCCGAAAATAGTACTCGGTTGATTGTATTCAATCATAGTATACCCTGCGTTAAATTCCGCATCGGTAGGAAAACGAAAAAACAAATTGTCGAACGAGGCATTAACCACGTTGAATGTGTTCATATTTATTTGGTCGAACACAGCATTGTCTATCATGCGAGCACACATCTCGTTTATGGATAAAAGCCTATTTCGATATTCTGCCTCTGATGCTAAAACAGCGTTCAGTTTATCAACCTGTTCATGCGCAGATGCCACAGCTTCCCAATTTCCATTTAGCGAATCGGGTATAATCCCTGATGCAATTGGACCTTTAACCTCGTCAATCTCAGAATTGGATGCAGCCTCCATAAAACGCGCCTTATTTTGCTCATATACACGGTTATAATAGGCATTCTTATACGAACCATCACCTTCTATAAAATTGGTATCTGATTGCAATCGCGTTAGTAGCAACTCGCGCACAGCGCCACTTAAGTCTGCCTGTTTAAGCACAATTAGTTCGGCTTCCATTTCCGTGTCAAAAGGTTCTCTACCAATTAAATCGATAAACATCCTATTGATGTAATTGCGAATAACCACATCAGATACTTCACCATAATATGGCGCATCATTATCTGGCATAACTTCCGCGTCTTTACTGCATGCCGCGAAAAGCATGGAAAACAATACTATAGATGATAGGAATCGCATCATGAGCCGCATTCCAAACTTACGAGAGAAATTCAGATTTCTGATTGCAAACAAACAGCAAAGTCAAAGAAAGTAGAATTGGTAATGTTCGCGTTCTTTGTCTCGTTCTAATTCTCAATTGATGACGATAAAAGATGCCCAAATGAATGTGGACAAATGGATTAACTCCACTGGAATTCGATATTACAACGAGCTTACCAACATGACCATTTTGACCGAAGAAGTAGGCGAAGTGGCGCGCATTATGGCAAGGCGATATGGAGAGCAATCAGAAAAGGAATCGGACAAGGGAAAGGATTTGGGAGATGAAATGGCCGATGTGCTTTTTGTGCTCATTTGCCTTGCAAACCAAACGGGAGTTGATTTGACTACTGCCTTAGAGCGAAACATAGAGAAAAAAACAACTCGCGACACGGAGCGACACGCAAACAACCCAAAACTGAAATAATGGAGGAGGAAAAATCAAACTGGGAAAAATATCGTCCCTACATAATGAACGATATGACCTTCACTTTCGCAGTGATGGTATTGATGTTTATTCTTGCCGCGATTTTCGTTTTCTAAAGCAAGTTCAAACTCAACTATCCTTCTTCAAAGTTTGAAGGAAGTTAATTAGCTGAATCCAGTATTCGGTTTGCCCTTCGGTATCACGCATCAAACATTTGGCGCCATGTGCTCCTCCTTTAGCTGGCATGTAGGAAATTCTTTTCCCTTCAGGAATTCCGGAAATCAATTCGGTTACCCACTTTTTTTCGGATGCAGCACAGGTTACAAATGTGGGTTTAGTTAGTCCCGCAATGGCGCGTTGCACATTCAATTCCTTTTCAAAAAATTCTCCAGGACTAAAGGCAATCACTGCTTTTACTTCCTTGCGTTCTTTGGCCAATTTGAGCGCCAATGAAGCGGAATACGAACTTCCAAGAATAATAACAGGCCGTTTGCCAATGCCATAAGCGCGTTCAATGGCAGCAATCATATCCTGTTCAGAATCGATGAAATCATGTGGCAAATTGGCTTCCTTGGCCAAATATGCAGTTTCGTTTACACGGAAATTCTTCTCCTTACCAGAACGTAAGTCGACCGCCATGCAGTTCATTTCCAATTTATTGAGTCGTGCTGCTATATCTCGAAATTCGCCTCTGCTACTATTGGCTTGGTGAAACAACACTATCCAAGGATTATTGGCGTCTGTTTCATACAAATCTGCGGTGATTGTAAGTCCATCCTTTGAAGGAAATACCACTTTTCGCTGTGCAAAACCTGAAAATACGCTCATTACTAGCGCGGACGTAACCACTAAAAAACCAAATCGAATCATGGTTGAAAATTAAGAATGCTTTCGACTTCTACCAAAATGTGTTCCATCATTTTTTAACACTTCCTGAACACAAAAAAACCCCAATCAGTTCAACCGATTGGGGTTTTTATTTGCAATTCCAAAATGCTAAATTACCTTATCGGCAAGAACAATCACTTTATCATTATTCACTTCAACCACACCACCAGAAATTTTGAAGATTTGAATATCACCATCTGACGCCTCCACCTTCACTTTGCCCTCTACCAAAGTAGAGATGATTGGAGCATGGCCTTTTAAAACTCCAAAAAGTCCACTTTTCCCAGGAAGTTGCACATGACGTGCTTCTCCTTCAAAAACCTTGGCATCTGGCGTTACAATTTCTACGTGCATAGAGCGGATAATTAGCGAATGGTGCTACGATTGAATTACTGACCTGCTTCGGCAAGAAGTTTTTTACCTTTCTCAATGGCTTCTTCAATGGTTCCTACCAAGTTGAACGCAGCCTCAGGATACTCATCTACTTTACCATCCATAATCATATTGAACCCTTTAATAGTATCTTCAATACTCACATAAACACCTTTCAAGCCTGTAAATTGCTCAGCTACGTGGAACGGCTGCGACAAGAAACGTTGAACACGTCTTGCACGAGAAACAACCAATTTATCGTCCTCAGAAAGCTCGTCCATACCAAGAATGGCAATGATGTCTTGCAATTCTTTGTAGCGTTGCAAAATTTCGATTACGCGTTGTGCGGTTCCATAATGCTCTGCACCTACGATGTCTGGAGTAAGAATCCTAGAAGTAGAATCCAATGGATCCACCGCTGGATAAATACCAAGCTCAGCAATTTTACGACTCAATACCGTAGTTGCGTCCAAGTGAGAGAAGGTAGTAGCAGGCGCTGGATCGGTCAAGTCATCCGCAGGTACATACACAGCTTGTACTGAAGTGATAGAACCACGCTTGGTAGATGTAATACGTTCTTGCATCAATCCCATTTCGGTAGCCAATGTTGGTTGGTAACCTACCGCAGAAGGCATACGACCCAAAAGTGCCGAAACCTCTGAACCAGCTTGAGTGAAACGGAAGATATTGTCTATAAAGAATAAGATATCGCGACCTCCAGATTTCTCATCTCCATCACGGAAGTATTCAGCAATTGTAAGTCCTGAAAGTGCCACACGAGCACGTGCTCCTGGAGGCTCGTTCATTTGACCAAACACGAAAGTTGCTTTCGATTCTTTCAAACCTTCCATATCAACTTTAGAAAGATCCCATCCACCATGCTCCATGCTGTGCTTGAATGCATCACCATAATTGATAATGCCAGCTTCAATCATTTCGCGCAGAAGGTCATTTCCTTCACGAGTCCGCTCCCCTACTCCAGCAAACACCGACAGTCCACCGTGGCCTTTAGCAATGTTGTTAATCAACTCTTGAATAAGAACTGTTTTACCAACTCCCGCACCACCAAACAAACCGATTTTACCACCTTTTGCATAAGGCTCAATAAGGTCAATTACCTTAATACCTGTAAACAGAATCTCAGCAGCAGTAGTCAAATCCTCAAAACGAGGAGGTGATTTGTGAATAGCGTAGCCACCGTCTTTAGGACAAGCAGGAAGACCATCAATCGCGTCTCCAACAACGTTAAACAAACGACCATGAACCTGCACCCCAATAGGCATAGTTATAGGACGACCAATTGGGCGAACTTCGGTTCCACGGCTTAGACCATCCGTAGAATCCATTGAAATGGCTCGAATGGTATTTTCACCAACGTGCTGCTGACACTCAAGTGTAACCACCACTCCATCTGGGCGGGTTACCTCAAGGGCATCTAAGATTTTTGGAAGTTCAGAACCTTCCTCATTGAAACTGATGTCAATCACCGGGCCGATGATTTGAGCTATTTTACCTGACTTAACGGACATTCTGCGAAGGGAATTTAGAGTTATAAAAGGCTCGTTTTTCGGGCTGCGAAGGTATGCCTTTTGCATTATTATCACAAGGAGATATGAAAATTTGTTCACAATGCAAATTGCAACTGTTGATAACGTACAAAACCTCCGAGAACACAAGTTGAAAAGGATACCTTTGGCGGCACCATTTTGCAAGTGAATTGAAGATATTTCGTTCGATAGAAGCGTTTCAACAGCCGAGAAATCCAGTTGTAACTACAGGAACGTTTGATGGTGTGCATTTAGGGCATCGCAAAATCATTTCGCGTATGAATGAAATTGCTCGCAAGATTGAAGGTGAAAGTGTGCTTCTAACTTTCGACCCGCATCCTCGCATGGTGTTGTATCCTGAAGACCATGGCTTGCAGCTGCTGACCAATTTAGAAGAAAAAGTAGCGCTGCTTGAAGAAGCTGGAATTGACAACCTTATCGTTCATCCGTTTACACGAGAATTCTCCCGCATTACTTCCATTGATTTTGTTCGAAATATATTGGTTAATCAACTCGGAACTAATCGTTTAGTGATTGGCTATGACCATCATTTTGGAAGAAATAGAGAGGGTAGTTTTGAGCATTTGAAGGAATTTGGACCACTCTATGGTTTTGACGTTGAAGAAATTCCCGCGGAAGAATTAGAGGATGTTTCCATCAGTTCTACTAAGATTCGACAAGCATTAGATCAAGGAGATGTGGCTACTGCTAATAACTATTTAGGGTCAGATTATCGGTTATCGGGGTTTGTAATTGAGGGAAACAAACTTGGGCGGCAACTTGGATTTCCAACCGCAAACATTCGTATTGACGACACCAATAAATTGATTCCAGCAAATGGAGTTTATGCAGTTTTGACCGTAGTGAATGGTCAATCTTTTAAAGGCATGCTTAATATTGGTCATCGCCCAACGGTGAATGCTTTACAAACGCGCATCATTGAAGTTCACATTTTTGATTTTGAAGGTGATTTATATGGAAAAACCATCGAATTGCACTTCAAAGAACGGATTCGGGATGAACAAAAATTTGAGGGTTTGCAAGCCCTTCAGCAGCAATTAGAGCTCGACAAATTGCAATCTCTGCATTTGCTATGAAAATTATTGGAGCCTTTCTTTTAATGCTTTTTTCTTTTCACGGAGTAAGTCAAAACGTATCTCTTAACGAAATTGAGGAATGGCACGAATTCACCTCGCTGGAAGAAGCATTGGCTAATCCAGATAGCGTGGTTCGTCTGCGGCTTCGGGCACGGTTAACTGAGATTCCTGCAGAAGTGTTTACTGCATTTCCAAATCTTGTGGAGTTAAACCTAAGCAGAAACCAGCTAAAGACATTACCAGCAACAATTTCGTTGTTAAAGAATGTTAAAAGATTGATTGTAGACAGGAATAAATTGGCCGCTTTACCACCCGAAATTGGGCAAATGGAAAGCCTTCAAGAACTGATTTTGAACAGAAACGAATTATCCACACTTCCCAAAGAGATAGGCAAGCTCACAAATCTATATCTCATTGATTTGTGGAGTAATAACATCGATGACCTTCCTAAATCGATGAAGGAAATGAAAAACTTAAAGGAGGTTGATTTACGAGTGATTGATATGTCTAATGAACAGAAGGATGAGTTACAAGAAATGCTCCCAAATGTGAAGGTACACTTGGATAAAGGATGCGATTGCGGAAACTAACTGGTCGTAGATGTAGTTTACATCAGTATCTTTCAACCGTATTAAACTTGAGCACCATGAAAACGCAATTTCCCTCCTTATTACTAGTTTTCTCTGCAATTTTTGGATGCATCACACTGGGCTCTTGGACTGGTGGTTCGACCAAAGATGCCAAATCAGACAGTTTGGCAATAGTGCGTGTAGTTAAACCCGTAAATGAAAAGTTCAACATCAATGCTGCTGTTTTCGTATCGAAAGGATTGGGCAAAATATCAACTGTTCAAGTAAATAATCTACCTTTATTGAACAGCGAAACGGCCGTAAACAAAGCACTTTCCCGTTTTTTAAGCAACGGATACACATTAGAAAACTCCACCGAATTAATGCAAGACGGAGTGCTGACAAATACGTTTTACTTCAAAAAGAAGTTAATCTGAGTAGTAGTGGTGAGCGATTAGCATCCGTTTTGGATTGAAAAAATTCGCTAAAATTTTACCGTTAGCATGGTCATAAAATTGAACCCAGCCTGGGGATAGTAGAAATTCTCGGTTGTAGTTTGACCACCAGCAACATAAGAGAACGTGTATCCATTAGCCTCATAGAGTTCGTTTGTAATATTATTGAGCTGAACGGCCAATCCAATTTCTTTAAAAAACATCCATTTGAACGTGTAACTCAATTGAATATTGTTCAAAATCCAAGGATCCAATTTCCGCTCATCATTTGTAGTGTTATCTAAATACTGTTCGCCTACATATTTGGTAATTAATGCAATGCGCAGCTGACTTATAGGATTATACGTTAGTTGACTTCCAACCACAATATTCGGGGAAAACGCGATATCTGTTGTTCCGTGATTCACCACAATTTGGCCGCCATTATCATAATCATCAATAGATTCATCAAAATTCAAAATCTTATTCTGGCTAAACGAGGCATTTACATTCCAAGATAAGCGTTTTACAATGTTCCATGTGCCGTTTAGTTCTATTCCGTAGCGGTCACTTTGTGGTACATTGATTCGGGTGTAAGCACCTACATCGTTTACTTTTCCCGACAAAACCAACTGATTCTGATAGTGCATCCAATAGACATTTGCGGCTAGTTTATACTTCGAAGCCTGCCGTTGATAGCCAATTTCGGTATTGTAGAGTGATTCGTGCTTTGGTCTAGTTTGCTGCGTGCTTTCGGTTAAATCATTGCGTGTAGGCTCTCTATTTCCAACAGAGAATGATGCATAAACTCTATCTTTTCCGGTAATTTCATAGTTTATTCCTGCTTTTGGGTTTATAAAATTCCAAGCCAAAGTCTGTTTTTGAAATTCAACTGTTGCATCGTTTTGAACTACTGGGCCATTAAATAAATAGTCAATCCTTCGATATTGAAAATCAGCAAATAAACTGACTTTGGCATGAACGAAGTAGGTTCCTTTTGCATAGATATTCAGATCATTTTTTCGAGCAAAATCGTCATAGTAGTGGTCACGGATTTCGCTATTTCCAGCAAACTGAGCCCATACAACTTCGCCAAAGTGATTTCCCAAATACTGATTCCAACCACCACCAACGCTGATATTCAAACGTTTTCCATTGGTATAATTGACAGAAAATGTAGCTCCGTAGAAATGATTATCGAGCCAGCGTCTGCGGATAATATCAGAAGTTGAAATAGTGTCGCCTCCCAAAATCACATCATCAATACCATAATCCGATAAGTTATCTTGAGGTTTAAATTGCTCGAAATATCCTTTGCCTTTGGTGTAATGTCCAGCCAGATTTAGATTGAACTTGGAATTAAATTGATGAGAAAAAATTAGCTGATAATGATCTTGTTGGTAATTGTCAATTTCATTATCGTAAGTGTAAAAATTGTAGGTCCTGCCACTGTTTAATAGGTTATCCCTGTCGGTTTGACTAAGATAATTGCGGTCTGCATAAGCATTCATTTCGTCCACATTTCCAGTGATTCTGCTTTCTGGAGTTCCATACCATGCTTGGTAAGTTTTTTCCAATCCCGAAAAAATATTGAACCGTAAAAGGCTCTTTTTTCCATGAAATGCGGCACTGACATACAAGGACTTTAAGTCGGAAAAAGCTCTATCGATATACCCATCAGAAGAGATTTTGGATAATCGAGCATCCAGTGAAAAGCGATTTGCAATAAGCCCAGTGCCAGCTGAAATAGTATGTCTCCACGTGTTAAATGAGCCATAACCATTTACAACAGTTGCATAAGGAGAATTATTTAAGGTATTGGTTTGCATGTTTATACTGGCGCCAAAGGCAGCAGCACCATTTCCAGAAGTACCTACTCCACGCTGAATTTGAATATTGTCGACACTAGATGCAAAATCGGGCATATTGACCCAGAAAACACCATGAGATTCGGAATCGTTAATTGGAATTCCATTTACGGTGACGTAAATGCGGGTAGGGTCAGTTCCTCGAATACGGATTCCGGTATATCCAACTCCAGCCCCAGCATCGGAATTAACCACCACATTCGGTTCCTGATCTATAATGTAAGGAAGATCTTGACCAAAATTTCGAGTTGCAATGGTCTTTGAATCAATTTCGGAATAAGTTGTAGCTGTGGATCTGTTAGCTCGCGAGGCTCGCAACACCACTTCATCCAATTGATGTAGAGAAGGCTCTAATTGCACCGAAATGGAGCTTTGAGAAGAAGGCAATACACGCCTAGAAAAAGTCTGATAGCCAATGGCCGAGAAGCGGAGAGAAACGGAATCAGCAGAGTTTGACTGCAATTGAAACTTGCCGTTAATGTCGGTGAAAGCACCACTAAACGTTCCAACAATAACGACATTGACACCAGGCTCGGGCGAACCTGCGTTATTTAAGACTACCCCATTTATAGTTTGCGCCTTTAAAAAACTTGCGCCTAAAAGCAACATACTAAGAAGAGAAACAATTTTCATTTCAGGTCAGATAAATAATTTTGACCAGGAGCCACAATGTGCAGCCTATACCGAATAATCCAAAATGAACTTTGGTTCTTCATTCTCCTTTCGCCAGCATTACCTGGATCAAGTAAGAGGGTATAATCTCAGCCCCAATTTAGAGCACCCCTGATGCATCAAACGTAGACAATAAATTTAATCCTAGAAAAAAGATAAAAGAAAATATTTGGAAAAATGTCAAATTTAAAAAGACAATTGTATCTTTGGGGGATGAAAGAATATGAAGATCTGGGAAATCGAAAGCCACTACTGCTACAAGAACCCGCAGCCATATACCATAGATACGGTCACGACATAGATTCAACCCTCACTATTGCTCTAAAGGCAGCAGAAGGCTTGAAAGCACAAGCACTCTATGATTTTGAACGAATTTCAGGATTGAGCAAACTAGCCGTAGCCAAATTTCTTCATGTTACCTCACGCTCATTGAGCCGCTATATGGAGGAAGATAGAAAGCTAGATTCAGCAAAAAGTGAGTCGTTGCTCAAACTAATCGCTTTGTATAAAAAAGGAACGGATGTTCTCGGTTCAAAGGATGAATTCAATTCTTGGCTCGCTAAGCCAGCGTTTGGTTTGCGCAATATGGTGCCATTTCAATTAATGGAAACTTCGTCTGGGATTGACCTCATTGATGAAGAATTAGATCGCATTGCCTACGGAGACGTGCTGTAGTTGCCGATGAAATTATTTCGGATTGCACTGGCAAAGTACAGCGATTCATTGGTGGGTTCCGGGAGAGCAGCTCGTTGGAATAGCAAGGGAAAGCAGGTAATTTATTGTGCCGAAAACAGGTCCTTGGCTTGCCTTGAAAACTTGGTTCACAGAAGTGGCATTGCGTTGCTCCAAGATTTTAGAACATTGACCATCGCAATACCTAATGACACTGAGATTGAAGTTCTAGATCAAACGAAATTGCCCGAAAATTGGCGCAGTTCCCTCGATTTCAATTACAGTCAGCGCATTGGAGATACTTGGCTAGCGCGGCAGCAAGCGCTGTTACTCAAAGTTCCTTCCGTTATTATTCCTGAGGAATTCAACTACGTCATCAATATGCAGCACGCGGATTTCAAACGCGTTTCCATTCTCAAGAATGAACCGTTCTTGTTTGACCCCAGAGTAGCCTTGCAGCGCTAAACAGAAATTAGGCTGTTGCCTTGTGCACCTTATTGCGAATTCGACTTAGCGTTTCGGGGGTGATGCCCAGCATGGAAGCGATGTAACGCAACGGAACGTTTTTGAACACATTTGGGTCGTCATCCAGCATTTTTCGGTAGCGATCTTCGGCACTTAGGGTGAGGAAATCAACTACGCGATCTTCCATGATGCCATAAATCTGTTCCATAATGAGGCGACCAAGGCGTTCCCATTTTGGATAGCGATCATAGAGCATATACATGCTTTTGTGGTCAATTACCAGCAAATCGGTGTCGGAAATGGCTTGGATGTATTCCAAAGATGGGCGTTTCGCTGTAAAACTGCCATGCGAAGTGACGATGTGATGCCGCAACAGCACCGAGCGTGTTACTTCCACCTCATTTATCTCATAATAAGCACGCATATAGCCTTTGGTTACAAAGCCAATATGCTCGCAAACGGTGCCTTCATCCACCAGATATTCACCAGCTGGAATGTGCATGGCATGAAAGTGCGACAGAATATCGGTGAGCTCAGCTTCGGTAAAAGGCACCAATCCGCTGATATAATTGCGGAGCGACACCATTCCATCGGGCATTTTTTTATCGCTTTCCATTTGTATGTTCTTTACTTGGAATTAGGGCAAGAATTTTGGGGTATACCTAATTAGAACGCCAAAGGTACGGCAAACGGAGCAATCGCTCCGCTTTACTTTTCCAGAAACGGCAGCACGTCTTTCATGGTTCGTGCAGGGTCTTCTTCCATTGGAACATGGCCCATGTTATCATACACTATGAGCTGCGCATTTGGAATATCGCGCTTAAACTTAGGTGCATCATCAGGCGTCACCACCCGATCGTGGTCGCCCCAAAGGATTAAAGTGGGGCATTTCACTTGCTTTACCGCATCGGCATTTTCGTGTTTCACTTGCTGAATGCGCCCCATAAGTGCACCTCTATTGCCTTCGCGCAGCAGCATATCGGAATACAGGTCTACCAATTCATCCGTGATTTTACTTTGGTCGAAATACACCGCATCTACCGTTTTTCTCACCAAAAACTTTGGTGTGATGGAAGTGAACACAGGCCGCATCGACTCCATCATGGCCAACTTAAACCCAAGTGGCGTAGGCTGATCGCCTCTTGGGTAGCCACTCGAATTGAGCAAAATGAGCTTGCTCACTTGGTCGGGATGCGCCACAGCATAGCGCCAAGCCAAAAACCCACCGAAGGAATTGCCTGCCAAATGGAAGGTGTCTAAGTCGAGGGCTTGAAACAACTTTTCGAGGAATTGCAGATAGTTCTCGGGCGAATAATCTCCGTTTGGAAATGGCCCTGTGAGCCCAAACGCAGGCAAATCCATACTCACCACACGGTAATGCGGATTTAGCAATGTGGTCCACCCTTCCCACGTGTGCAACGATGATGATGTGCCGTGCAGCAGCACAATAGTTTGCGGCCCTGTGCCCGTGATGCGGTAGTGCACATCCATGCCATCCAGCGGCAAAAACTTCGATTCGGGGTAGCTGTACTTCTCTTTCAATTTAGCCACCGGAATATCGGCTTTGTAGCTTGTGGCAAGGCCAATACCCAAAAGGGCTATTCCAACGATTGAGGCAATGATTAGTCCTTTTTTCATAGTTCTTTGCGTAAGCGTGCCACTGGAATATCCAGTTGTTCGCGGTATTTGGCAATGGTTCTTCGGGCTATGTTGTAGCCCTTTTCGTGCAGAATGTCGGCCAGCTTTTCGTCTGCAAGCGGGTTGCGCTTGTCTTCGGCCTCAATGGCATCTTTCAGTATTTTCTTCACCTCGCGGCTACTCACCTCTTCGCCACTATCAGTAGACAATGATTCGGAAAAGAACGTTTTGAGCAAAAACGTGCCGAACTGCGTTTGCACATATTTGCTGTTGGCCACCCGCGAAATGGTCGAAATATCCAAGCCCACGATATCCGAAATATCCTTCAAAATCATGGGTTTCAGCTTAGTTTCATCTCCCGTTAGGAAATAATCGCGTTGGTATTCCATAATGGCATCCATGGTGCCTAGCAGGGTCATTTCGCGTTGCTTTATGGCATCTATAAACCATTTGGCACCATCCAATTTCTGTTTCACAAACTGAACAGCTTCTTGCTGGTCGCGGCTGGGGTTTTTCTTGTTTTCAGAATAAATCTGCAACATTTCCTTGTATTCGCTGCTGATGCGCAATTGGGGCGTGTTGCGCCCATTAAGGCTCAGTTCCAACTTGCCATCTGCGCTTTGAATGAAGAAATCGGGCACCACGTTTTGCACCATTTTGCTGGTGTCTGACGCGCTACTGCCCGGCCGTGGATTGAGCCGCAATATCTCGTCCATCACGTGTTTCAACTCATGCTCATCTATCTTCAACCGTTGGCAAATGCGGGTGTAATGCTTGCGCGAAAACTCGTCCATCATCTTATCAATAAGCTGAATGGCGTATTTCACATAAGGCGTTTGTTTGCGTCTGCGCAGCTGCAACAGCAGGCATTCTTGTAGGTTGCGCGCGCCCACGCCTTCGGGGTCGAAGGTTTGAATAATGGCCAGCAATTGCTGCAATTCTACCTCGGTGGTAGTAATGTTTTGGGCAAAGGCAAGGTCGTCCACAATGGCATACAGCTCCCTGCGCAGGTAGCCATCATCGTCAATGTTGCCTATAATGTGGTTGGCAATTATCATTTGGCGCTCGTCTAGCACCTGCATGCGCAGTTGATCCAGCAATATTTCCTGAAACCCCACGCCACCCGTCAATGGCGATTCGCGCTCTTCGTCATCGGGGCTGGTGTTGTTGGCATACAGCTTATAGTCGGGAATGTCGTCTTCGTCAAAATAGTCGGTAATGTCAAACTCGTCATTGGCATCCTTCACGTCCACTTCCACCTCGTCAAAGGTCTCGTCCGTGGTCTCGGTGTCGGCATCCATGGTATCGTCTTCCGAGTCGGGCCCTTCGTTTTGCATATCCAATTCCTCCTGCGAGGCCTCGTCTCCCTCCTCGCCTTCTTCTAGCGCAGGATTAGCCTCCAGCTCCTCTTTTATGCGCTGCTCCAAGGCCAAGGTAGGCACCTGCAATAGCTTCATCAATTGTATTTGTTGGGGCGACAGCCGTTGCAGCTGCTTTTGATGCAATCCTTGTTTGAGAGCCATGGCGTATAAATTGCGGCTAATATCGGGATTTAGCGGCAGTGATGGGGCAGGTTGTGCAGCCGTGCACGCCTTCTTTCTTTGGGCGTTTCCCCGCTTCCAAAAAAGCGGGGTCGGGCTGTGCGTTCCCATCTTTTGCTTCAAAAAGCAAAAGGATGTCCACTGCCATCCCTAACGCACGCAGGCCGCAGGGTCAGTGCCACTGGAGCAGCTACCTTTTACTGTACCAATTTTGGTAACGAAGACGCTACCCAATAATAGGCCCTAGGGAAAGACCCTAATGCCAGCTTTGGCAGCCTCGTTTGGGCAGGGGAATAGGGAACACTTAGCAGGTCGGAGGAGTCAACGCCTCATGTTTATCAGTCAATTCTGTTATTTTCGAATACAAGACAGGCCAATTATTTTGTTTAATCCTGAATTTCGTTCCATGATTATGTCTTGTTCGTGCATCAAAATCAACCAAAATATGCCCACTTATTAAGCCTCTAAGAAACTTGTTAAAAGCAAAATCTTCTAACAACATAATTTTCTCGAAATTAAATTCTTCTTGTTCATTAACTGTCCTTGAATCAGCTACCACGTATATTGTGTTTCTGATTTTCCCGACACATTTAGTTTGCAAATCATCAAAACTCCAAGATGCAATAACCTTTTCTGTAGGTCCATGATAGGAAACAACCCGTTCAAACCATTCCTTATGCCTTTCACTAGTTTTTTCGGGATTATAAACAATATCTACAGTCCTTTTTAAGCTCTCAACATTCAATTTCATTCCCCTATCAGTATAGGTATTTCCATTTAACGTTGCCCGAAAACTCATTTCATTTAAAGGATATTTCAACCCTGCTTCCTTGTGCGCCCAACCATAAAAGGGGAGCAAAACTCGTGAGACCACACTTTCGGGTTTCCTTGGTTGTGGGTCTATATGAAAAAGCGTAATCATGGAAGAAGTTTTCTTCCTCTGG
>Ga0247843_1006216_pt1 | contig 15782 bp, 14 predicted proteins | sample LaCruzMarch2017__FD_192420 | JGI IMG/M metagenome (GOLD analysis project Ga0247843, IMG submission 192420) | Freshwater microbial communities from meromictic Lake La Cruz, Castile-La Mancha, Spain - LaCruzMarch2017_8m | ecosystem: Environmental > Aquatic > Freshwater > Lake | place: Spain... | reverse complement strand
TCATTGTCATATTTTCCCGTGTGCAAATTAAGGGCGAAGTGCTTGAGCGTTCCGAATTTTGATTCAAAGGTTTCATTACCAATGCCGTCTCCATAGTCGTCGCCACTTTCACCGTAATAATCACTGTCATGTTCGCCGTAATATCCTTCCCCCTCGTAGTCGTAGTAGGCGGGATAGTCATCAATTTCGTAGCCATTCTCACCGTATCCGTAGGTGTAATCATAATCCTCCTCGATATCATCATCGCGTTCAACAGCAACCCCTTGTCCCGCGTTGCCGTCACTGTCTTGGTGAGAACTCATCGCTTGGGTGTAATAGACCTAAAGTAGTATTTATGTACTACAACGGCGTTGTTTAGTAGTATTTATGTACTACAACGCGTTGTGTTGGACTAACTCGCGTCTCCCACCTAACCCCGTGGCTGAATCTCTCTCATTTGAGGCGTCCCTTCGAACCGTGTGTTGGTTGGGGGGGATATCCGTCGTTGTCTTTCTATATGCTGCATTCGCCGCCTCGTCCCCCATAAAACAGAGCGACACACTCTCTCTAGTCGCATTCAAATCTTTTTAGATACGAATGATGGTGAGAGACTGTTGTTATTATACATATTATGAATGAAACAACGATACTGCTATCATCATCGCCATCATCGTCGGGCGATCCAAGCATACTTACCAAGCCCGACTTCCTCGCGACTGTGGAGCCTCTAGCCTCACGCCGATCATCGCCATCCGCATCATCAGTATTTACTCTGCCATTCGAATTGGTCATTAATGAATATACGCGCGAGCCATGGTCATCGGGCAGTAGACTACGCGGAGAAGCGACGACCAACGACAATGACGACGATGATGATTGGATATCGTGTTATCTAGTGAGCATCGATGGTCGGAATCGTCTTGCGGGGTTCATGGCCTACCTACGCGAACGGAAAAAGGCCGCAGTGGCACGTATGCCGTCCGAGGAGACGCGGCATGGTGGCGCAGTATTAGTTGTGCCATATGACCCCCCGCCCATCCCGACGGAAGTATTGATGAATGTTAAGGATGGTAATCAATTACTATTTGTAAAGTATTTGAAAGATGCAAGTATTCTACTACAAAAAAACAGTAGTACTAATATTGGACAGGTACCACACCACCAGATGAACATGATTCAACAGCAACAGCTGCAACAGAAGAAGACCAATAATCAACATCCTGCAGGACCACAAGCAGGACAGTCAACTCAGCACAACCAAACATTATCATCAACAGCAACTACCATGGTCAGTGGAGGCAAGACGACGAAAGGGGGAGGATTATTGGGGAATCTACTAGGTGCCAAACGTAAAACAGAAACTGCACTTGATATGGTGCGTACGACTACTAAAAAAGATGAAGTAACAACAACAACAACATTTCTTGACCCTAGTAGTGCCACAGGTTGTATTAATGCCTTTCGAACTAAAATCATGTCCGATCTTACAATATTTAAATCACAATCCACAGTCCATGTTATCAAGATACCCATAGTATTGTCAACGGTAATCAAACCTATCACATCACACGACGAACGTGAGAAGATTACCATGGATGTATTACGATTTACCATCTACGAACAGGTAGAGGAGGTGGGCGAGGATACATGGATAGCCGTAAAGGAACCTACTGACTTTATTGATGAATGTATTATAGTTGTATACAAGGCTGGATATTGTCCACCGGAGATTATAATGGAAATGAATAAGGGTGAATTACCCAATGAGATACGTGGCGCAGTGCAATATATGGCACGGGTAGAAACCAAGGCCATGGAACGTAAGGGAAAAAAGTTGCAGGAGGCAGTATTAAAGAATAGTGGCAAAATGAAGGATCAACAACAACAACAATTTGATGATAATGTTGTAATATTGAATACGAATAAAAGAGATAGACGTACACTTGAACAGATTCAGAAAGATTTACTTGTTGAGGATGAGGATGTAAAGAGGAATAGATTCGGAGTATGATAGATGTCGAATTAGGAATTTTCCAAAAAGTGTTGCAGTCGCGGAAAGACAAAACGTACGAGCTAAATACAAAGGAGCAGAAGTTTTTCTCTTTATCAAATATATTTAGATCGCACACTTTCACTTCACTTTAGTGTTGTTATTATGTCTGATAAATCAAGTTTTGCAAGCTCTAAATCAAGATTGTTAAACTCCGTTGTTGTAGACGATGCATCGTTGCTGCCTCCACTCGCGGATTCAACACTGGTATTTGCGGACTTTATAGACGGATTAATATTTTCATCAACCCGACTAGCGATTGATGATGGTTTCTTCTTAGCATTTGCCTGTTCATTACAAATTCGATTGAGGTCAAGTTGACCCATGGCTGCTTCTAAAAATGAATCATCAAATTCTCCAGTTCCGCCGACAACTGTAGCTGTGCCGTGTCGAATTACTTCCTTCTCGACAACGTCATTTTCATTGAGCAATGACAATTCATAGTCAAGGAAATAGTCATCAATTTCATCATTCACGTCCCATGGCACATCTATCGGGTCACCACGATATCCTCTACATTCTGGATCATGACAACTTTGATAGCATACCCGATCGAGTAGATCAATATTCCATATTATATTGTTCGATTTGTGTGCACGTCCAACATTGTCACAGTATCGATTGTCCTTCATGTTGAAGCACACAGTTTGGGGTAGCAGGCGTTGGGTGCCACCAACAACAGACCAGGTCCCGATACTTCCAATACGACCTTCTCTTCTCCCGAGTGTATCAATGATCCATTGTTCTAATTTCGGAAAAGGCGATGCATCATACGATGGTGAAGTCCGTCGTATCGATGTGTTATCACCAGTGGTGCCAGACCTCAATAACTGATGCAATTGGTGTCGTTCATCATCATCGTCGCATGACGAATGATTGCTAGGATCAATCAGTATCGAACAGTTATTATTCGATCTCATTGTGTTGGCAGGAACGATAAGAGTTGCAGCCATGGCATCAGCGTGGGTCTCCCAGCTGAGGGAATTGCAAAATGCTTCAAAATTAACATCGTCATTCTCCTGGGTCCAAAAAAAAAACGAGTACACTTTTTCTTAGCATGACAGATTTATAAAGATAAAACAGTTGTTTTGGTGTGTGAACTCACATCGACAGTAGTGACATCATCATCATCATCAGCTTCATTGTTGTTGTTCACAACGTCAACAATTGGAGGATTCATCATCATCATCATTTTAGGTATGTAAAATTTGGTATTATCAAATCCACACGGGAAAGGAAATTGATTTGCATTTGCAATCCGCAATGTTGCAGTGGATGGTTTGCCAAATTTGGTACTACCCAATAAACGAAATATACGATTGCGCGTGTACACTCCAAGATCAATAAAATGTGTTTTACGTCTCAACGACAACTTCTTCTTCCCCTTGTCATCATCATCATCGTTATCATCATCATCGTTATCATTATCGTCGTCGTCGTCGTCATCATCGGCGTATACTAGTAAATTATCAGCGAGGAGTCCATGTCCACGTGACCTTAATTCGCCACTCTCACATTCATTTTCCAATCTAGTAACGAATCGTCGCACGAATATCCCCGCATGTCGTGCATTCATGAATAACACATCGTTCGGTAGATGTAATATCCAATGACGTGAAAATTTAACATCGGTCGAGGAATCCAAGTCGACCAAGCGCGTTTTATTAAATGGACCAATACGATATATGATGCAAAATTCGGTTACCAATTCGGTATATAATTCGTCCAATATCGTTTCTATTACCGTAGGCGTGAGTTGTGGATTGTATCGTTTGACAAATTCCAAATCTTTGAACGAGGAGGAATGAAGTAGATATATAGATGGAGGATTAAAAATTATGTATACAATGAGACAGGGCAATAATAATAGAATAGATCGAAAATATATATATATATGTACATGATTAGAGAAGCAATCGTGTTCGTGTGTAAAATAAACTCAATATATTCTGCGCTTTCATACTTACCAAAGTACAACCGACAGGGTACATCTTCTTTGATCAATTCGTAATAATGTCTCGTATCGACATTGCACTCCTTCCAATATCGGTCCATAAATCTTCCTAAATGTGCAGATATGTACCGTCGTTTGCCGCCGACGGTAGTTTCCATTGCGAATAATCGCGGTTCCCTGGACCATAGTGCCGACGATGTCGATGATGATGCCGAACAACGGGATGATGATGATATATTATTATCGCGCAATGATGATCGTTGCTGCAATACCAAGTCCTCCTTCTTCGCTCCTTCTTCTTTCGCAACCGCATCGTCGATCGAATTGGATTCCTCCGAGGACGAACGACAATCGCCATCGTCGTCGGTATGCTGTTGTTGCTTCGACTGCCCCTCGTCATTGGTGATCTTCTCGTCAGATATCGCAATCGATTGCGATCCCACCGTCGGCCTGCCATGGACGTCGTCGCTGCCGACTTTTGTTCGCGCGTCGTCGGCGGAAGCGGCGCGATGTACGCGCATCAGGTCATCGTAGTCTTTCATCGCCAGCGATTGCAGCGGAAACACCCTGAACGACGTTTGTTCGTGGAACGTCCGACGCCGTGCCTCTTGTCGTCGAACGAATTCGCGTCGTCGTTCGATGCTGCTACTCCTTGACTGAACTGCTGCCGTGCTCTCGTTGCTGCCGCCGTCGTTGATTGCAGTGGCCATAATGGGGATATGCGGCCGGCGTCACGAAAGTGTGGTATGTTTATAATGAAGTTAGAGCGAAAAATTAGGCGACGATGGATATTAACGTTTAGGTCCTATCGGACCGAGGAAGGAAGAAGGAACATAATAATGAGTACTACTCCAACATGCCAACGTCCTCCAGGCCGGAAGAGGACTAGTGGATGCTGGTTGGTACTTCTTTGGCACTGGTTGGCACTTCTTTAGTAGTGCTACTCCGGTCCGGCAGGATGTGACAACACCAGCAGCAGTCATGCCACCTGTGGCATTAGTAGTCAGAGGATGACAGTATCGGTCAAACTACTGGGGTGCTGGAGAATGATGGTATTAACTACTTACTAAACAACGTCCTGTCGGACCAAAGAAGGTGAAATTAATATATTGATGATCCGGTCCGGAGGACGTTTTTACTATAAGCGAGCAATGCTGCTTTTCCGGTCTGGCAAGACGTTAATAATAAATAATAGGCGAGGCGACCGAAGGGAGACGAGGCCGTAAAGTATCATGCCGAGATTACCGTCATTTTAGTGGCTGTATCATCATTTTTAATGATTATCTGCTTCAAATTGGGCGAACGAAGCGAAGCGTATAGTGAGGCAGTTGTAATTATGATGGTAAATGAATAATATCGAGTTTGGAGATATACCTCCGTTGTAATCTCCTCGTCAAGACGATTCTAATGGTGGTCTTATCATTAACGTAGATCATCTTTAAATTCATCATTAAATAATCGTTAACAAGTCATTTTATTACTATAGTAATTACCACCTCTCTACTTTATACCACCACCACCATTTCTATTACCACCACCACCACCGCCGCCGCTACCTTTGTATTTATTACATTCTTGGTTGATTGTTGTGTTTTGCCATTTCATGTTCAATCCAACGTTCTCACATAACTAACATCCGCCCAATTTTTCAGAGGAGGAGGAAGGGGCACCAATAATATGATGCCTTTTTACTACGGCACGTCGCTAGTGGTGATCCGTGTCTTGTCATTCGTCGTCATTGTCGTCGTCTCCTCCTTTCAACCGCCCATCGCCCACAACAATCATGTTGTTGTAAGCGTCGATGGCGCTGGTCGTGCACAATGGATTCCAAATCATCAAGCAGTACGTATGTCAGCGCGTTCTACGACCGGAGCCAATACCATCATCATCAACAATAATGACGAGGAGGAGCAGCAGCAGCTCGTATTATTCGACGAGTATCTTCCAACCACACATCCATTGCATGCCCTCCTATGTGCAACAGCTGAGGCATGCCTCCCATTAGAGGTTGACGGGATCAATGCCAACGGTGATGGATCATTCCGATATGAGTGGGGCACATGGTGCTGTCGCGACAAACTCGAAATAGTACGACAATGTACAGAAGAAATACGATTGATCGTGGGTGCGTATGATAATTTGATAAATAGTAATGGAAGAATTACAACAACAACAACAACAACAACAACGAATGAAAATAAGGAACAAATAATGACAACATCAACAACAGGAAGAGAAGGAAAGAGAATACGTGTCGCATCTGGGAAGTATTGGGATGTCATACTCAACCTCCTCCCAAAATCCTCACGTTTGCAATACAAATGGCCCGAGGGGAGTTGGACCTTGCTACAGCCAATGACGGGTGTTGTAGAGGTATCGCAACTTCGCGGACCCGACAAGGATGGATACTTTGTGCCTATGCGACCTAAGGATTTACGAGGTGGTGGAGATGGAAGTGGTATGCTCGGTTCAGGCAGTAGCGAGGAGGAAGAAGAAGTAGAATCAGATGATGATGATGATGATGATGATGATGATGCAGCAAGAATACAATCAGACAAGAGAATGTATAGCACATCGGCAGGAGATGGGAGCTGTATCAAGTATTTAGGTGGACCACTACGTCGGTACACTGGAAAGGCGGCTGCCGGATCGACAATGTTGGAGATAAATATCAGACCACCTATTGCTGTTAATGTAAATGCTGCAGAACGTGAGACTGACATTGAAGATATGGAATGGGAATATGCAAAAAGCGTTTTTTTACGAGTCAAGACAAACAAAGTTGTCATTGTCGAGGAAGACGAAATATTGAAGAATGACAAGGAAGAACAACAAACTGTAGTAGTATCCTCTGCGACCAATGCGCCTTCGTCTTCTTTGACATCGACTGGACTAAACAAAAAACTTGGGATGGAATTTGAGAATGTCGGAGGACTTGACTCACAGCTTGATGACATTGCGGTGAGTTTTATACTGGATTGCTAAAAGTGACGCACTCATTGTCTTCTTATTATTTTCATCTAATAAACCCGCATCTCTTTTTGCATCAAGCGTCGTGTATTGGCATCGCGTGCAAATCCTGCTGCGGCACGTCGATTAGGAGTGTCACACGTACGCGGTATACTACTCTCAGGTCCACCTGGATGTGGAAAGACTTTATTAGCACGAGAATTATCGAGGATACTTGGTGCTCGTGAACCTCAGATAGTTAATGGACCTGAGATACTGGATAAGTTCATCGGAGAGGCCGAACGACGCGTTCGTGAATTATTCCTGCCAGGTGTGTTGCTTGTTACGACTTGTATATATCTTGTTTTTTTCTAGAAAATGTCGTTAACTTTGTCTACAAAATGCAAAAGCTGAGCGTGAGTACGAGGAAGTCGGAGATGCATCAGCATTGCATTTGATAATCCTTGATGAAATGGACGCGATTGCACGTAAACGTGGCAGTATGAGCTCAGACACCACAGGTGTTCGTGACTCAGTAGTAAATCAGCTCCTTGCCAAGATGGATGGCGTAAAAGCCATACCGAATGTGTTGATTGTTGGGTTAACAAACCGCCCGGAGCTGATAGATCCAGCATTACTGAGACCTGGTCGTCTTGAGGTGCAGTTGCGTGTCGAATTGCCAGACCGATTAGGACGGAGAGACATATTAGCAATCCATACTAGAAGCATGAGAGAACAAAATGCATTGTCTAACGATGCCATTGCAATATTGGATGATGTTGGCAATGACGGTATGGGAGCTCGGACAGAACACTTCTCAGGTGCAGAGTTGGCTGGATTAGTGAGAAGTGCAGCCTCCTTTGCGTTAGCACGTGCAGTTGACAATGGCCTTGGTACAAATGCAGATGGAATGGTCACCATCACAGACTTGGAACGCGCCTTAGTAGAAGTTCGGCCGGCATTAGGGACACAGGATGAAGTGCTGAAGCGTAGATATCCTTTTGGGATAAGTGATTACTCATCATTAATGAAACGGATAAAACGCGACCTTATCCGCTTTACTACCCCCATTAGATCCTCCACACCACGACTCTACTCTTTACTCCTCGTTGGGGCAAGTGATGGAGCGGGTGTAACAGGTGAGTGAAGTATTTTTGACTGTGAAAATGTTTCCATATGATAATTCAATTACATGTTCACTGATCTGAGTCTTCAAATCTATGGAAGCACTGGCTTCGAATGCCGCTGCTGAGTCTTCGTTGAAAGGGCACTTTGATTTTGTTCGTTTCATAACTGCACTGGATGTGCTAACGGATGCTGGCGGTGACGAAGCAAGGGCGGCAGCTTTATCTCAACGTTTTTCCGAGGCAAGGGAGATGTTGCACTCTCTATTAGTGTTGGACGATATAGATCAGATTGTCGCTGGAAGTGGCCCAAATGGATACAGCTCAATCATGCTTTCGACACTGAGAGCATTACTCCGAACCCCGCCGTCTAGTGGAGAAGTTGCCAAGGCAGGTGGACAATCGAAGTCTTCAGGTACCAGTGGCAAGACTTTACACATCATAGCCACTTCGTCTCGATCTGATGCGGCATGTACTATATTGAATGAGATCTTCGAAGAGACGATTGTGGTCCCTCTACTGTCGGATGTCGAATCTGTGCAAAAACTTCTTACCGATTGTTTACCCAGTGTTAATGATGCTTCCGCGATAGCACGTACACTAGTTGCTCGTTTGGATAAAATTGGCTGTAAAACAGCACTTCGATTAGCTGAACGTGCTGTGTTTAATTCAGGAATGCAACATAATATAATTATAGACGACATGAAATCAGCGCAACTTGTTGCATTGGAGAGCATCTTAGACGACCTCGCTGGAGATGAAGCAGCCGCGGCAAGAGTGTGTGAGATTATATGATGATATTAAAGTATTGTCTGTCATTTTATCTTGAATAGGTGATGTAGTTCTGGTAATTATACATCCACGATGTTGTTCCAACAACTATCTGTATCCAGGACATGAGGTCTCAAATCAACCACACAATCACCTATTGCCACTGTGACTGTGAGACCCAGTGTATCCTTTGACCACTGGCCACAATAAGAGGTGCTGAAACACATTACATATACGAAGAAGACCTGCTATCTAAGTGTATGAAGTGGAAGAGGTGTCTCAATCATAACCTACAGGATATTACAAGTGAGAAACCGAGTGAATTGTCTACTACCACCTCTGACGATGAGACCCAGCGTATATCAGCTTGGGGTTGCATATGACCACCAGCCACAGTAGGAGGTGCTAAAACACATTTTATATATATGAAGAAGACCTGTAAGGGCATGGAGTAGGTGGGCTGCCCCAATCATAACCTACAGCATATTACAAGTTAGAAACCGAGTGAATCTCCTAATGCCACAACTGTGACTGTGAGACCAAGCATAATATATCAGGTCGAGGTTGCATCCTTATGACCACTAGCCACAGTAGGAGGCGCTGAAACATAATCTATATGTATGAAGTAGACCTGCTAAGAGTATGAATTGGGTGGGGTGCCTCAATCATATCCTAACATATTCCACAAGTGAGAAACCAAGAGAATCTCCTACTAACTGTGAGCTGAATGTGCTGAATTTAACTCGGAGGTGGAACAGAGCATTGTAATCTAGTGATGATAGGATAATGCGTTGCATTGGGGACATCTTCGACGACATGCTGGAGATGAAAACAACTGCTTTTTAAATTATTGTCTACTTCCTATTGAAATAATAGTCATTCCCTAAGGAACAACTTTCTTCCCCCCCCAAGTGAGTGGAGCAAAGGCCTGGGCCTTAACAGCTGAAGCTGGTTCAGACATGTCTACCATCTTGCAGTCATATGATTTGTCTACACGCCGACAGCTTGGACATACATTCTTGACTGACTTATCCCAACGAGATAGTTGTCTGTTGGTTGTTGGTTCCATTGAAGTGTTACACCTGTTTGGTGATCCATGTGTGGAACAGCATCTGGCCTCCATCCCGTCCCAGTAGATGTGGTCAAAGAGTATTTTACTTACATACTTCCGGTTGCTAAAGTATTCTTTTGCAACTCAAGCTTTCTGCATGTATATTAAACCGCTGTTCCAGCGTCAAGTCCTCCTCCTTATAGTGTGTTTAACAGAGTGATAGTAGATGTGGTACAGTCTCCCACCTGGTCCTGGTTTGCTGTCAGCAAAAAGAGGCTTGAACTAACAAAGACATGGCTTGTACCTGTTTCTCCAGTAGTGGGCATTGGGCTGTCTGAGCGTGTTTCACTACCCCCATGTTGTCACATCCAATTTGCGGAGGAATGATACCTTCTACTGATCTTTTCCGTCTAGAAGAATATTCATGAGCAGTTGTGTTGCTAGACATTCCAGGATCTCCCTATGGTGACCGTAGTTAGTTACAATTTGAGATGTACTTCTTTCTGCCCACATTAGATCTGCATACTTGTTTGTTCTTATGCAGTGGAAGACTACTACACATGCACATAGGTCTCTGGCTAAGTCATTCAAGTATAAGTATGACCCATTGTGGCTGATTTCCAAAGTGCCTCCAATTAATGCATCGTACAGCCATTCACCGTCGTCATCCATGTGGAGATTTGTCCATAGCAATTGATTCTCCTGCCTATAATCCTCTCTAGCAAAGTTGGCTGTTGACTTGGCGTTGATGGAGGCTTAATTATCCATGCCGAGTGGAAACATACTGTCTCCACAGATCCATCACACTTAATACTCAGTCTGGAGTTGAAAATGGGCTCATCGACTTCTTCCTCTTGGAGTCTGTAACGAGCGCCAAATCTTGTTGTGCGCGAGGAATATTCTTTAATGTATTGTTGGTAATTGAAGTACGACATAAGGCATGAGTACGAAGCTCATGGTGAACCACTCGTCCGGCTTATGAGGCCTTATGAGTTTTTCCATTTTTGAGAATTATGACAACATGCTGGAGATGATGCAGCAGCCGCTGCAGAATGTGTGAGATTTTATGATGATATTAAAGTATACACTTAATCAATTATTTCATATTTAAGAATGGATGTTGTTTTGACCCACAATGTTGTTCTTGTTAGATACCTGTTATCCACTAGACCATTTAGACGTCTAAATGGTCTAGCGGATAACAGGTATCTAACAGACAACCACACATCCACAATAGAGGTCATTCATCAACCATGACACTAAGCCTGGTGACAGTGGCTCTACTCTTTGTCTTCAAGCAAATTTGAGTGAAACATTTGAGAGCCTGGATTATACCTAACCGAAATAGGCCCCTCAAGCAATTTAGCTATTGCCAAGTGACTTTCTTCGTCAAGATATTTCACACATTGAGATATACAGACAAGCCCGTCACCCATTCCAAAATCAAGTGCATATACCTCACACACCTGAACCACTCTGTGAGACCTTGACTCATGTAAATACATCAATTTGAACCGCGACAGACGGAGAAGATTGACTCACCTTGGGCAAAAATACTATACGTTTCTTTTTGTCAATCTTAATTTGTTCCATTAGGAATCGCGAGCATGCTTGATCAATTTGTTCATCCAGAAGCCCCTGCTTGAAAACGGGGACTTGAGATGGATATGACGTGTCACCGTTATTCTTAAAGTGGAGGAAGTAGCTGTTAGTGTGTCCTACTGAAAATGAATAATAAATCGCACAAAAATCAATCTCACCAGGATAAAATTCACACGGTGATCAGCCAAAACTCCGAAGATTAAGTACGGCTTCGAAGCTTTGGGAGCGTCGACAAATGGTGGCTTGATGTGTGATGCTCTGCTCGTTTGACCTCTAATGACGCAGCACTCTAACTCAGCCAAAGAAAATACGTCTGAACCTATCTCATAGCAGGAGCATCTCTTAAATTGTTGACACGAACGCTGTGGAGAGAATAGTTAGTTAATGTTGCATTACACAGTAATCATAGTTCACGTTTCATCTCTCACCTTATTAGGAAGACCATCCACAGCGACCAACAACGAATGTTGAAGCAAACAATGATACAAGTTAATGAAAATACACAAAGCCTCCTTGCTTGAAAGATCGATTTCATGTAACGGCAAATTAGGGAGCCGACACGCTTCATCCAGAAATTCAATAAATCGTGTCTCAGATGCATTCAATGTATCCGAAGAGAACGACAAAGCCATTGTCAGAAGATTCTCAACGTAAGATGCAATTACTTCCAGGTTATCGCCTATTACAGCAACGTCGAATGCCATTCGACGATTGTTCAGAACACGCCTCTGCTTCTTTTGCTTGGATTTCTTGCTTATCGAGACTGTACGCCACTTTCCTATTGTCCCCGTAAGAGAATTTTCGAGCGACATGCGGTAGCTATCGAATTCAGAGGCTACCTTCCGACCGGGTTTGGTCTCAACAATCGCCGTGAAGAATAGAGCATCATTTAGACATTTCAGAAAATTGTCTCTCCCAGCAATCTCGAGAAATGATATGTAGTGACACTTCCATGCTGTGTCGATTGCTAATGTATGAAGTCCAGGGAGTGGATAAAATTCATTAATCTCGTCGCATACACGAGCTGCAGTAATTTCATCGAATGAAATAGCGAGGCTTGGGTATTTTCCAAGTGGTGCATAGAACGTTATGTATCGATCTTTTGTATACAGGACACAAAGCTCCTCACACCATCGCCCTTCGTAAATACATCGTGCAATGAGGCAACAGATGTCAGAAAGAGGATTCACTTGCTTCAGTGGTTTCACACCAAGCTCAGCGGAGCTTCCGCGGAGAAATGCTAAATCCTGAGTCGAATTACTCTCTGCAAGCTGAGATATCGCCCATTGGCCACTCGGCTCTTTTGATGCGTCCGAAAGAAGCCGGGAGACTTTGCGACAGCTTTGATCAGGGGGCAAAAGCTGACCAGGAAGACCGTCTGTCGCAAAATTGCCTATATCTTCAATGCTTTTTATTGCCTTGAGGCTTTCTCTGTGGCCCTTGTTGGATATTCGACGAAGCTTTCCACCAGAAGGCTCGTGTTTGCGTGGCTTGTAAATGTGAACTGACGAAACGGGAATCGCTCTTCCTGCTGCCCTACCAGCACTGACAGTACCTTTTACTGTTCCCATTGTTATACTCTTGCTGTGTTTGATAACACTTTTGCCTGTGGTCTTGGCCGCACGCCCGACGCTGTGTACGGATAGTGCCATACTCTTTTTACTCGTCGATTCAGTGCCAAAAAAATCGTGGTGAGATAAGTCCTCATAACGATGTTTGATAGTGCTTACTTCTTTCCCTTTTGTGGGAGTTAATGCAATGTCTTGTTCGTCAACAGCTGGGACAGGGTATGTTTGCATCACCTCAGTCGCCCTTGCCACTGTCCATTCATCATCCTCTTTTAAACAATGATCTGAGCCATAGATTTCACCTCCAAACTTAGACGATTCGTCATCATCATTGCCATCGCCATCTAACTCATTGTCGCTATCAAAATCGTCACTGCTAGAAGTAAATGAATCTGCTTCATTCAACTCATCTTGATTATCCGAAGAATCAAAGCTGGTATGGTAAGGGAAATCACAATTGCAATTTAGTGACGATCCAGAAAGAATGTTAAAATCAATTACAACATTAAATACGAACCGTTGTCGTTGATCAGATGATGGTGACAAAACTGACTCTTTGCCATTTAGCCCCAATCGCAGTATGTCACGACCTGTTCGTAACTTGATAAACATTCGATTACTAGACTCAATGGATCGATTCTCCTCATCATCATCCAATGTCTCATTACATTTGAACCTAATAGCAAATACTAATTGTAGCTTTCGCTGCGTTCTATTCATGACTTCTAGCCAGCAAAGCACATCAACATCATATCGTTTCTGGACTGATAATGCTCTTACAAAAGAAACACCGGGGCGTTCGACAGATGCCACACGATCCGTGAATAAAGACCTTGCTAGGGTGGGAATCGGATCAGGCACCATTTCCCAGGTCTCTGCAATCAACAAAAGAGGGGTCATGCGTTTGTCCGTACTCATTTCCAAAAGATGGTCTGCGACATCTAAGTCATGGACTTGTGTTTGTCCTTCTTCATCGTCCCACCCAGTATCTTCTGTGACCGATGATACTTTCCGAGTCTTATGGATGCCTAGCATCCGACCCCCATACGTTGCAGAAGTCTCGAAACAAGCACCAATAGTGTAATGAGACCAGCGCCAACTTGTAAGAGAGAATGGACAGCCAAAGTCTAAACGTGCCCCAGTTGTTTCACCTGTACGGACACAAAACAATCCATTCCGTTTCGGCCTAGCAGAACTCCACCTCAGCCACCACCCTTGATGAATTGTAAGATATTTCACATCATTTGTTGTTGCATCAACCAATTGCACTCGAACGACATCGCCACTGCGAATGGACGTCGAATAATCAGACGCCCGCTTCTTCTTCTCCTTCTTCATTTCAACCTTCGCCAATACAAAAAAAGATAAGGGCGAAGGACTTGTCTGAAGAACGGCGTAGCCACCACCATTAGCCAAATGATTTACGATTCCTTCTCTCAAAGATATTGACGAGCCGCTTAGAACACATGAGCTAATTTCAGGATCATCAAATTTTTGTTGTTCTTCTTCAACCAAATCTGCCTCATCAACATGGGAATTTCCATTGTAAGAGTCTATCTCACTATCGACGGTAACTTCGGATGGCTTTGCATCATGGCGATTTAGATTTCGTACGACCCAACTTTGCGCCTGACTCCCCAAAGTTGCCAAGGTTGCATGTGATACTTCCATAGCAATAATGACCTCACGTTCATGTTCCTTTTGTGAATATAGTGTCAACTTTACGGGCTGTACACCCACCATACTTGTTATCGAGAAAGGACGTATACCTGGAAAGTTCATTATACTCCATTCACTCCAGTCAGCGTAAGCACTCCATAAAGCCATCGTATATACATTATCCATGCTCCATTCGATCGCTGTTCCCTTTTTACGTAGTTTCATCACTTCAGGATCTTCTGGGATTTCTCCGCCAAGTACAGGGAGATCAGATCCGACTTTTGTGGCATTTAATCGATCCATAGATGTTCCAACAGGGAATGATAAGTACGCCGGACCACTGTCTGGCATCAATTCAGCAGAGAAACCAGTATTCAATTTCTTTGTAAACTTTAATGCCGCATTCGCGAGTACACGTTGGATCATCCCCATTTGTACCGGTTCATCTATTTCTGCACCAAGGAATACATCCCCGGGTGGTAACTTCTTCAACCGTAACTGCCATTGAAATTCGAATCTACGTTGCTTTCCCCGAAAGTAAGTAACAACTGGATCCTCAGAGGAGCTTACCGTTGGTTCATCTACCTCAGGAGTGCGAAACATGAGTAACATCTTCCCAACGAAGAAATCAGTGTCGATATCAACGAGCACATTTGGCAAGATACGTTCTTGGTCGCAAATGATGTATAGATTTGTAAGATGCGGATGCAGACTCTGCATTGTGGCAGTAGTAGGCTGCTCTGTAGTATTCATGGCCCGTGGTAGGTATTTGTACTGATTATTGTCGTCGACCGTGCCCCCCTCTGACTCTGTCAATTTGCTTATGTCTCGGAACAATTTCGATTGTGAGACAGTTGCTCCATCATACATGCGCTTCTTGCGCAAGGGCGAGCGTTCTGTGTCTGTGTCGTCTTCTAATGGCTCACTTGGGTGTGTTGCCATGGAGTTTGCTGTTCTCGTTGTATTATTTATCAAGGGGGTAGATGCAGTCATTGGACGCAAATATTGTTGTTGTTGCTGTTGTTGTTGTTGTTGTTGTTGTTGTTGTTGTTGTTGTTGTTGTTGTTGTTGTTGT
>Ga0247843_1006211_pt1 | contig 15790 bp, 15 predicted proteins | sample LaCruzMarch2017__FD_192420 | JGI IMG/M metagenome (GOLD analysis project Ga0247843, IMG submission 192420) | Freshwater microbial communities from meromictic Lake La Cruz, Castile-La Mancha, Spain - LaCruzMarch2017_8m | ecosystem: Environmental > Aquatic > Freshwater > Lake | place: Spain... | reverse complement strand
AGCGCAATCGCTACTTTGTGCTTCGTGCCGATTATTCAACACCACTTGCCCAATTTATCTACCCAAACAGTTCATTCACAAACGCAAATGCAATCTACTTTGATACCTACAACCTTACGGGTACCGGCATAGCGGATGCCGACATGGCAAGTGAAGCCACATTAATGTATCCGAATCCTGTGAATGGAGGTGAGCTGAATTTGCAAGTGTTTAACCTCAATCGTCAGTTTGAGCGCTATGCTATTATCGACCTTCAGGGACGCATAGTGCAAGAAGGGGGAACAACAACCAACGGAGGGCTATTCACCTTTGCCACAGCTGGATTGACCAATGGTCAGTATGTGCTGCGCCTTATCGATAACCAAGGCGAGATGCTCAATGAGCGTTTCAATGTGCAGCGCTAGCAGAAAGTAAAAGGCAAAAACAAAACTTCTAGGCCACAGCCCAACAACTAGGCGGCATTGGAGTGTTTTGGATAATGGCGGGGGCAGGTGCACTACCAACCAAAAGCCTCAGCAAGGCTCAAAGCAATGGTTTTGCATGTGCGTAGTGCTTGTTAATTCATAGTCTGTAAAATCCCCCGCCCTTCTGGCACCCCTTTGCAAGGGGGAACGGGCGCATCATTGACGCATCTATCGTTTATCGTCTTTGGGCTATGGACAATAGTTCAAAAAAAGCCCTACCCCAAATACTATTGGGGTAGGGCTTTTTAGAAAAGTGTGCTGCGGTGCTTAAACGCACAGGAGGCTAACCACTTCGCTAATAGGGCTAACGCCCGATGAATTGATAGCTACAAACACCATTGCGCACTCCAGCGCTAAATATCTTAATGCTGTTGTGGGAGATGCGTTGATAGGATAATCTGCATTTTAATTTTAGCCATGATTTCTAGTTGTTGGAAGTTAACGTTAGATTTACCTTCGTTTTTCGAACTAATTTCTTTGGGATGAAAACCGTGAGAGCTCCTTCGAAAGGTAGTTTCTACATTCACGAAAACTTTTCGTGAACTCACGAAGAAAGTTCCTACAATCACGAAAACTTTTCGTGAACTCACGAAAAAAGTTTCTACAATCACGAAAACTTTTCGTGAACTCACGAAAAAACTTCCTACAACCACGAAAACTTTTCGTGAACTCACGAAAAAAGTTCCTACACTCACGAAAACTTTTCGTGAACTCACGAAAAAAGTTCCTACAATCACGAAAACTTTTCGTGAGTCTCGATTTTGAAATGGAATGGCTTGCTGATATGAGCAAGAACATGTCACATGTGGACGGTTTATACTGATAGGACTGAAAAATCAACGGTACACGAATTGGACGAATTGGACTGAAAAAAAGGATTTTAAGTAGGGGATTCGATCAAAAAAATCAGTTTCAACCCTATAATCAGTTTTCTCTTTTGGGTTTAGGTTTGCAGTGTTCAAACTAACGTAGTCTACACCCATGTCCTTTGCCCGAAAAGCCCTGCTAGCGCTTGTACTTATTCCCATCGTTTCGTTCGGTATGTATGCGATGTTTCGCAAAGACCTTACCCTGTCGAAGGCTGAGGTGAAGGCTACCTACAGGCTTCCCAACTCGCATTTTTTGGCATGGCATGGGGGCGAATTGCATTACACCGAGAGTGGCACAGGCATGCCCGTGCTTATGATTCATGGCTTTGGGGGCAGCAACCGCGATTTTGTGGTGCTCGATTCGCTTATCCAATCCAACTATCGCGTGATACGGGTAGACTTGCCTGGGTTTGGGTTGTCGGACTATCCGTTTTCCTATACCTCCGACACAACTATGCAGGAAGCCTATTCGGCCTACTTCGATTTTATGCTCGATACGCTGCACATCGACTCGTGCTATGTGATGGGCAATTCGATGGGTGGACTTATGGCGATGGAATTAGCTTCGCAACACCCGGATGTGGTGCGCAAAATGGTGTTGTTTAACAGTGCAGGCTACGATATGGAAGAGGTGAAAAAGAGCGCCAATGCCGATTTTTTCACCCTTTGGCCAGTGCAGAAGTTCTCCGAAAAAGGATTGCCCGAGTTTATGACCGCCAAAGGCATAGAGCGGGTGCCCTACGACAAAACTATGGTGACGCCAGAGAAGGTGAAGCGGGTGAATAGCCTATGGAACAGGCAAGGCAACCTACGCCACATTGTGGAAGTGGCCAATGCTACCGATGTGTTTGACCAAAACAAGATTGCTAAAATTGATTGTCCAACGCTGATTGTGTGGGGCAAGCAAGATAAGATTGTGAATGTGAAGTATGCCGAGCGCTTTCATCACGACATCAAAGGCAGCCAATTGGTGGTGTACGACAAATGCGGCCATGTGCCCATGATGGAGAAGCCTGAGGAAGTGAAACGCGATGTGTTGCAGTTTTTAACGGCCAACTAAAGCGCACCGTTTGAGTTCGAGAAAAAATGTGTGAAAAGCTACGTCCCTAAGGGACTTTTACAATTCTAGAAACGTTATTTCTACCATACCTGCGCCCCGATGGGGCTAAATTCAGTTCCGTAGGAACGTAGGTATGGTAGCAATTCAGCATAATGGTTTCTAAGCCCTGTCGGGGCGCAGCATCTGCGAAAGATTATCCCAAACTCAGGCTCAAAGCTTCAGCATAGGGAAGGGGTTCCAAGGCCGCTGTTTCATGTGGTGGATAAACTGCCGCATCAGTATGCCATGAAAGCCTAAGTAGGGATGGTCAATTACCAATTGCCGATAGCACTGCTTGGAGCAACTGAACCGAACGATGCCTTGGGAGAAATCTACCAAGTCGGCCTTGCGGAATAGCTCTACCATAGGCTGATGAGGGCCAGCATAGGGCAGCAGCTTATGATGCTGATGAATCATTTGGAGAATTTCTTCTTCCCAATGCGCTTTTCCGTTTTGGCGCAGATAGGCGGCACACAATTCCTCTGAGGGCTGTAGATAATCCCATGTGTTGGCCGTCCAGATGCCCAAATCGTGAAAGGCACAGGCAATGGCCAGCTTTTCGGTGGCAATGGCATCCATATTGTGCATGGCAAGTGCTATGTGATACACCCGCGTGGCATGGTTGCAATACGGTTGATAATTAAGGCCCAATGCAGCACGAAAGGGCAGTAGGAGTGCGGCTATCATAGCTGCAAAAGAAAGCCATAATTCGAAATGATGGATTGCCTTGCGCTAAACGAAGAGGTGAGATGCGTTAGCATGACTATCGCATGTCGCTTACTGCCAAGGAACTCAACCGAGTAGAATCATAAAAGACATTTTATTGCCACAGAAACACTGAACCTCACAGACTTTTCACAGAACCGACCAAAGGGTTCCGATTCCGAAGCTTCGGAACTCGAAATCATTGCGGAACGCAATAAATTCTGTGTTTTTTTCAGTGAAGTTCTGTGTTTCTGTGGCTATCACCCTGTTTTCCACACATGGGAGGTTGTACCTCGACTAAACTATTCCGAAACGTTCTTGGTTCAATACTTAGGTCAGCAAGACTTTCTAAAATTTTCGCCATGTTTGTGGCACAACCATAATCCACCATCGCATGTCGCTTACTGCCAAAGAACTCATCCATGCTCTACCATCTCGCTTAAAAGTAGACAAGGCCAAAAAGGGAAACCACACAGCACGCGTTCATTTCATATTTACGGGCGAAGGTGCCTGCGAACTCACCGCAGTGTTGGCCGATGGCGTGTGTACCGTTACGGATGGATTGGAGGGCACACCCGATAGTGTAGTAACCGCCAAAGCAAAAGATTGGGCCGATTTGGAATTTGGCCGCATCAATGCCGCTACGGCCTTTCTGTTTGGCAAGATTAAGGTGTCGAAATCGAGCATGATGATGACGTTTATCGACTTGTTTGAACGGGCGAAGGAGTAGGGGGGAGAGAATTAGGAATTAGGAATTAGGAATTACGAATTAAGAACCGACTAACGGAGCCTGCCCAGAGCTTGACGAAGGGAGCTCATTGCCTTCGCAATAATTAAGAACCGACCAACGGGAGCTCATTGCAGTATGCAATAACCGACCAACGGAGCCTGCCCAGAGCTTGACGAAGGGAGCTCCTTGCCTTCGCAATAACTAAAGGAACACTGATGCCGCACGCGCGGCACTGATTGGACTGAAAAGAACTGAATCTAAGCGTGAGGAATTAGTTAAATACGCAAAGAGCCTTAATTACACAGCTGGTTGCATTCAGCGCTGTATTGATACTGTCCTCCGCTGCTTACAGCTACGCATACCCCATTTACGCAGTTATAACCTCCAGACGAACCACAAGACGCCTCACATTCAGACAAGGTGCCATACTCTGGATTATTCAGCACGGCTTGACAGTTATCATTGTTGTCGCAGATATAACCGGCCCCTTGAGGTTCGTAACATCCAGAGGAGTTCTGGCATTCGGTAAGCGTTGCGAACTGGGCACCTGTGGGCACTGAATAACAGTCGCCATCAACGCACACGAATCCATCTTCTAAAACGGAACAGAAGTCCTCGCACGCGGCAAGGGTGGCAAATTGGGCATTGCTGCTCACATACGAACAATCGCCACCAGTTGTACAATTGTATCCTGCCGAGGCGGGTGCTGTTTCGCAATGCACGCCCGTATATCCATTGCTACAGATACATGTGCCATCAAGACAATCGCCCCCGTTTAAGCAGTATTGATCGTTACATTTGTCCACACAACCTATTGTGCTTGTCAAAATGGGGGTTAAAAAGAGTGCTGGCAATACATAGCGTAGGACTAATTGTTTCATGTTTTAATGGTTTGTGTAGTAGAATATTGCAAATGTAATTATTAATACCAACCCACGCAAGGTTGTGCCTCGTGTGTATTATTCAGAACCGTCCTTGGTTCATTTCATCAATCCTCCAAATGTGATGGGTTATGTCTATAAAATGAGGGTGGGATTTGAATTGATAAACTAGTTAACGGTAATGCTCAAACACGAAACAAGATGAAACAGACGACATTGACAACAGTAATTATTTTACTTATATGTACAATGACATTTGGACAAAAGAAGCAGGATTTAAACATAGACCTTATGCTTCGTGGACGCCTTTTTGCAAAATCAAGCATATTAGACTCAACAGCGTTGGGCGGATTTGGCGATTCAGACAATTTTCCAAAAGAAATTAAGGGAAATTTAGCTCTTTCTGCCAGTGGACTACTATTAATAATTGACACAACTCAAACGATATCAATCAACGACAAATACAATGGTTACAAACTGTATATCGCAAACAAAGCAGACACAATTGTGCACCTTGAAGCATCTGACAGTCGACTTAGCATCATAGCAGAAGTATTTTATCAAGGTGAGTGGAAGCCTATAGAGTATTTACCGAGCAGTGGGTGTGGAAATAGCTTTCACGATATTTATTTGAAACAAAACGAATATTGGGAGTTTGACATTCCGAAATTCACAGGAAAAATAAAGACAAAATTGCGCTACCAGCTCTTCCTGGGCAAAGACAAATATCTTTACTCAAACGAAATATCGACAAGTATCAATAAAGGACAGTTAGAAAATAAAGAAGGACATAAACCAAATGGAATTATGGACCCATATAATGACTAAAAGGAAAAGCACTACTGACCCACGCGCGGTTGTGCCTCGTGCGTATTATTCAGAACCGTCCTCGGTTCATTTAAGCTATCCACCCAAAGCCAATCTGCAAAACGTTAGCGGTACTTTTGGAGATACAACACAATGAATTACAACGGCAAAAAATTCAGACCAATCAATACCACTGAAAACGGTGAAACTTCAAACGAAACGCTGTTTCATTACAAGCAAGTCGGAAATGTGCTTACATCTGAATATTCAGGAGGGAAGATTAAACAGGGTCATCTCATTGGTTTGGTTGACCATTTAGGAAATATAGAAATGCGGTATCACCAAGTAAATGAGAAAGACGAATTGATGACTGGAGTTTGTATTTCAACGCCAGAAATGCTGGAAAATGGAAAAATTCGCCTTCACGAAAGTTGGGAATGGACCTCGGGAGATAAATCAAAAGGAACATCACTACTAGAAGAACAATAAACTGAATTACAATGGCACACGAACACAACTACAATCTAACTGCGGTTTGGACTGGGAACAAAGGAGACGGAACTAAAAATGTACGAACCTACGACCGTAGCCACACCGTTTCTATTCAAGGAAAACCTGAGTTATTTCTAACAACAGATAACCCAGCCGTTGGGGACAAATCAAAATTGAACCCCGAAGATTTATTGGTAACTGCTATTTCATCCTGCCATATGCTTTCCTACTTGTATGTATGTGCAATGGAGGGAGTTGTAATTACGGCTTACACCGACAATGCCACAGGCATTATGATTGAAAAGGCAAGTGGTGGCGGAAGTTTCAAAGAAGTGACGTTGAATCCCATCTTCTCTGTTGCAGACAAAAGTATGGTAGACAAAGCCATCGCGTTGCACCACAAGGCGCACGAAATATGTTACATAGCCAATTCTGTAAATTTTGAAGTGAAGTGTAATCCAACCTGCAGCGTAGCATAAAGAATGCGATGAGAATTTGTATAGCCCAAACAGAACCGATAAAGGGCAATGTTTCAGCCAATATTAAAGCTCACATACAATTCATTGAGCTGGCCTTGACGTTAAATGCCAACGCTATTTTCTTTCCCGAACTTTCTTTAACGGGCTACGAACCAGAACTTGCAAAAAAGTTAGCGACCAATCAAAATGATAATCGTTTAGACATCTTTCAGCACATAAGTGACCACAACACTATCATTATAGGGCTTGGATTACCTACTGCCAATGAATCGCAAATCCGCATTAGTATGGTAATTTTTGAACCAAACAAACCAAGACAAACCTATTCAAAACAGCAACTGCATTCAGACGAATTTCCATATTTTGAAAATGGTGAAGAACAAGTGCTAATCAAGGCAAACGATACGCACATCGCACCAGCAATTTGTTACGAAAGTTTACAAGCCTCTCACGCTGAAAAAGCGTACAACGTAGGAGCCAATATTTATTTAGCCAGTGTGGCAAAACCAGCTAATGGCGTTGAAAAAGCCTTTAAACATTATCCAGCGATTGCAAAACAATATTCCATGCCTGTATTAATGGCAAACTGCGTAGGCTATTGCGACAACTTTTTAAGCGTTGGAAAAAGTGCTGTTTGGACAAAAGAGGGGAAATTAGTTGGGCAGCTTGACAATAAAACGGAAGGAATTTTGATTTTTGATACAGAAACAGAAGAAATCGTTTCAAGAATTTTAACGAGCAACAAAGCCAATAATAAATGCTAGAAATTAGGCAGTGCTGTGAAAACTGTGGCAAGACATTGCCAAACGACTCAAATGAAGCGATGATTTGCAGCTATGAGTGTACGTTTTGTGTTCAATGCGTGGAAAATATTTTAGAAAATGTTTGTCCTAATTGTGGTGGTGGTTTTGAGAAAAGACCAACACGCCCAAATGCGCAGTTAGGTAAATATCCTATGAGAAATGATAACGTATTTCAGCCAGTAGAATTCAATAAATTTTTAGAATCAAATAAGAGCATTGACCCACGTAAAAGATAGAATCTCATAAAGTACATAGCCGTTTTGCAACAGCGGCATATCCTGCGCTCAGCTGAACCATAGTCGCCTTGGGTCTATATCGAATTACTTTTTATTTTGCTATTTTCACACCATGTCAACGCGCTACAAGACACAACACAGTAGTGCCCATCCTGATGACGAATTGAGGTACTTGAAATTGTTTAAAAGGATAATTAAAATGCTGACGAGGACGTCAGCCAATAGCACGCACGAGGCACAGCCTCACGCGGGCGGGTGTGGGTGCCAACTTTAAATAAGGACAAAGAAAGTTTATCAGTTATGAAACAATTAGTGATTATCCCTTTTGTGGTAATTAACATTTTGGGCAAGTATGAAGTGAGCATATCTCTACCTTTTCAAATGGGTCGCATTTATAGTGAAGCATACACTTGTCATTCTCCACAGCCATTTGTATGGTCTTTTCAAATGAATCTTTGTTCAATCTTTCATTATAACGATAGGTAAATTCAGCGAGGTAGAATGGGAGGTATTTTTCTGACAACTGGTGGTATTGTCCAAAATGTCCTCTTTTCAGAAGACCAAAAAAACCTTCAATTTTATTGAGGTTAGTGCTTCCATTTGCAAACTCCTTACTGTGGTTCACAATAAGATGAGAGTATTCGGTCTCAATTTTCTTGAAGGCAGGCGCGGCATCGGTCATCACTTTGGTTTGTCCTGTCTCAACATAGGTTTTTAGGGTTTTCAAAAGGGTCTGGGTAGTAAGGTCGGGGATTATCTGTGCAATCACCTTTCCATCTTTCCTTTGCTCTACAGCACCGAAAATCTTGATTTTCTTAGTGCCAGCACCTGCCTTATGGTCAAGGTCTATCTTTTTACCATAGACATTTTTAGCAGGCTTCCCCCCTATATATGCAGTATCGGCCTGAACCACTCCAGTAAGCATATCCACATGCCCAGCCATAGCGCAACGTATGCGCATACATGCGTACCACGCGGTTTTGTAGGTGCAATGGAGGTCACGCGAAAGTTGCAATGCGCTTATGCCCTTTTTAGCATTGAGCATCAACGCCACGGCCAGAAACCACTTTCGCATGTCCAATCTAGTATCCTCGAAGACAGTTCCGACCCTCACGCTAAAGCTACGAAGACATGCGCGGCACTTGTACCTATCCTCGTTTTTAAACGCAGTAATCCTATCGCTTTCGCAATACGGACAAACAGGTTCACCATGCCACCTCACATACTCCAAATGCTTCAAAGCATCGCGGTGAGTTGGGAAATTTTCTAAGAGTTGAATGAAGTTCATGTCGATTGTTGAAAAACGTGTTAGTAAGGAAAATTACCGTTATTGTCAAAAAATGAAAGCCTCGTAACTTTACGGTGTGCTAATTTTAAAAGCATGCACTCCAACGCAGATATGTGCGAGTGCAGAGGCCAGTGGGTACTCCGAATACTTCCTAACACCAGTGCTCGCTGCACTGTTGGTGGTAATCGTGGTATACCTGCTAACAACAGGCTAATCACTGACCTTTTGCAGTTTGACGGGGGGCGGTTCTATGAACTGCCCCCTTTCCATTTAGTTACGGGCTTTCATTCATTGTTTTTTGGGATTATAGGTGTTTACCACAAAAGGGATAATCACTAAACAATTTATATCAGTCATCATTCTGTTGCATGCTATATTTTTTATAATCGCAGTTTGGATTCGGGGAATATACACACTCGACTCACCTGAATACTTATTGACCGCAGAGAATTTAATCAATAACTGCACATTTTATAATGGTACAATGGATGGGACTTTAAACCCGACTTTGTATACGCTCAGACCTCCCGGCTACCCGGTATTTATTGCTCTATGCAAATTGATAGTAAACAGTGACATAACGATTATTTTACTTCAAAATATATTGAGCATCATTTTGTGCATATATCTTTATAAAGAAAGTCGAAAAATATCAGATTCAATGAGTTCCGGAATCATGATTACGTCAGGTTTAATTATGTTTCCTGTTTATCTGATATTGGTAAATATGGTAATGGCAGAAAGTTTATTGGCTGTTTTATTGCTGTCAGCATTGATACTGATAAAACGATATCTTGAAAATCACAAATGGCATTACTTACTACTGTTTAACTTTGTTTTAGCTCTCTCAGTTCTAACCAAACCGGTAATGATGTATTTCTGGATTCCAAATCTATTATTTTCTATTTATCTTTTGTGGAAATACAGACAAATTTATATCCTTACTTTTTCTTTGATTTTGCCATTGGTGATAGGATTATGGAGTTACAGAAATTATAAAACAACAGGATTTTTTGAATACTCTTCGATTAAGACACAAAATTTACTCGAGTTGAATGCCGGTTCAATTATTAGTTTCCTGGAAAATCATGACGAAATGAAACAACACCGGGAAGCTATTCTTCTAAGTTCAAAGTCATATTCTGAGTACGGGGAAAGATCGGCTTATTTGATGAATGAAGCAAAATCTGTGATTTATGAACACCCAGTTTTGTACATGTATTTACATTTAAAGGGAATGGTAAATTTTTTATTGGCTCCCGGAAGAATTGATATTGAAATATTTTTCAACATAAGACAAAAAAATGATATCAGTCTCCTGTACGAAATTGAGAAAAGGGGTTTCAATAATGGCCTGACTTACTATGCAAAGAATGTAAATAGTCCTTTGATAATAACAACTTTTTTTATTTTTTGCTGGAATATTGTTTTGATGCTTTTTTTGTTTTTTTCATTTTTTTCGAAAAAATTGACCATGGAACAAAAGGCAGCGATATTTATGCTCGTTTTTTATATTGTTTTTGCATCCGGTCCGGGCGGATACGCCAGATTTAAAGTAGCTTTATTTCCTGTTTTCTTGTATATGCTACCTTATGGGGTGGATGTAATAAAGAATTTCAGAAATTACAAAATCCCCCTACTTCAGAATAAAAGCTGATGGTTTTATTTATCAGATAAAATCAACATCAGGGGCAGAAGTATCATTCATCAGGAAATCGAGCGCTTTTTCTTTATTATACCCTTCGTAAACTACTTTGTACAACACCTGTACTATTGGCAAACTCAACTTTTCATATTTCTCCGCCCGAGCGAGGGTGTCCGAAGTTGGCAGTAGGGTCTTTCCATAGTGCCTCCTAAAGTATCGAGATATTCGGTAGCAAACTTATCTAGAGCTTCTACCTACTTACGCCTTATGCTTTATTCCTTACGCCTAACTCAGGCGTTTTGGCTCACCCCAGTTCTAGCGAAATATCGGTAACGCCTGTTGCAATCGTTCTATTGTTACTTTAGCAGCAACTTAACGTTACCAAATCATGACCAAAACCCTACTTTCCCTTGTTTTCTCGGTTGCTATTATTCCTGCATCATGGGCGCAAAGCACCTTTATACTGCGCAACAGCACGTGGCAAGATTTTACGATAGATGTAGTGCAGTCGGGCGAGGCATTGGTACCCGCCACCGAGTATGCGTTGATAAACGACACGGTACTGGGGTGGTGGTTGGAGGAGCCTGTCCCAGTGTTTCAAGCCAATAGAACCAGTGCTACAGTGGCAGCAGGCGATGTAGCCCAGTTTGATGTGCGGTTGATGGGTGCGGTAGATACCTTGGTGTTGCACATGCAGCTTACTGGCTTGGCCGAAGGGGGTACGAGTATGAGCTTTGCGCTGTCGGGCCCTGGAGTTGCTACTCCCTATAGCGATAGTCCCGATTTTCAGGAGTACACCACCACCTTGGCAGGCAAGAATGTGATTATCAAATTCAAACCCGACAATGACGATGCTACCCAACAGCGCAATGTGTTTTTCACCATTCACGATATGCCCATCTATGAAATAGACGCAGCAGATTTTGCCAATCCGAATGTGATGAATGCCATGTTCTACAACATTCAGATGATACCTTTTGGTTTAACTGGAATGGCACAAGCAAATGACCGCGGAGATTTGCTTCCCGGGCAAATATCACCGTATCAAGATGTGGTGGTGTTTGAAGAGGTGTTTGATGATAGCCCCCGCGAAGACGACCTTGAACCTGCCATGTTAGCCGCTGGTTTTACCTATAAGACGGAAATACTGAATCCAAGTCCCGGTATTATCCCTATTCCATGGAATGGAGGCGTCATCATCTTTAGCCGCTGGCCTATAGAGATGGAGGCCGATTATGACTTTGAATTGTGCGGACAAGCTTCGCAAGATTGTTTGGCCAACAAGGGCATTAAGTATGCGCGCATCAACAAGTTGGGCAAATTGTATCACATTTTTGGAACACACATGGATGCAGGTGGACAACCCGATGATATTTTGGCGAAGCAAACGCAAATGGGAGAAATGCGCGCCTTCATTGATGCGCAAAACATACCTGATGGTGAGCCTGTCATATTTGGAGGTGATTTTAATGTGTCGCCTATTCATGGCATGAACCTGTATTTCGCCATGCTCGATTCTATCAACCCTTACATTCCACATCCAATAGGGTATCACAACTCTACGTTTGATGGAGATTTTGGGAAAATCATCGACAACGCATGGGGCGATAAAGCCCATTTGGTAGCTACTACCAGTACCAACGAAGTAATCACCATGCGCAGTTTGGAACCTGTGCTGTGGCAGCTGGGTGCATTTAGCGACCACCGTTGTGCGCTAAGTCGGTTTGAGTTCCCTGACATTACTATGAGCGGTGCAGGCGACCAAGTGCGCTGCCCAGGCGAGGATATTCAGTTTGAAATGGAATCGGATATTGATGTTACCTACCAATGGGTGAAGGATGGGCAGGAATTGAATGGAGAAACTTCGAGTGTGTTAAGCTTGAATAATGCCACTGAAACGCAATCGGGACAGTACAGCTGCATGGTGAGCTATGATGTGCTGTATGGTGATGTGGATGATTCCTTAACGCACATATTCTATCCCAATGGCCCAGACCTCGTTTCATCCACTTTTGAATACAACTTTGGAACAACTACCATTGATGAAGTGCTGTGCCAAGTTGGGGTGCAAGAGGTTTCGCCTGTGGCATTCGAAATCTATCCAAACCCTACATCTGGTATGTTTTCGCTTCGGCTTACCGATGCTGCACGTATAGGCAGTGTAGAAGTGTTTAACATGGTGGGCAAGCGCGTATTGCAACAGACTATAAACGGCAGCACTACTATGCTCGACCTTTCCAACACCGCTGCTGGTATGTATAGCGTTCGCCTTTCTGCCAATGGATATGTGCACCAAGAGCGCATGGCTGTGGTGCGTTAGTTGGGTATAGCTAGGCTTAGCTTTGGGTCAGTTAAGTAAGATGTAATTAGTAACCTGAGTTCGGGTAAACAAACAAGGCTTCTGGCCGCAGTAATGGCCGTATTGTCTTGCACGGAAAGGAATCCCAAAGGGATGACATGATTGTAGCACAGACCAAACACGACACCTTTTTTCAACCCCGAAGGGGTGAAATAGACTATGTCACCCCCTCGGGGTTTATGGCTATCCCTTTGCTGACCAATGCTACAAGCATTTCACCCCTTGGGGGTTCTTTACCTTTTAGGCCATCAAAAGGTGAAAAGCACCTTTTTTCAAACTTCTTATCTCCAAATCAGGCTAGGAGGTCAATCATATTTACACATGACGTTGGTCAGTATTTTCATCATCACCCATGGGAATTTTGCGCCACGTTCCAATACAAAACCCCCACACATTGACCAACTGTTATCATTGCGGTGAGGACTGCAAGGAAGAGGTTATTCCTTTCAAAGGCAAAGAGTTTTGCTGCGAGGGCTGCAAAACAGTATTCGACCTCCTGGATCAGAATGGCATGTGCGCCTACTACGATATGGAAGGTAGTCCGGGTGCGCAAATGCTTAAGTCAGAAATTGGCAATCGGTTCGCCTTTCTCGACTTAGAAGATATTCGCACCCAATTGGTCGATTTCTCGGATGGGCGGATGACCAAGCTCACGCTGTTTGTTCCCAATATCCATTGCAGTAGCTGCATTTGGCTGTTAGAGCATTTGGACCATTTGCACTCAGGCGTGGTTTCATCCCAAGTCAATTTCCTCAAGAAATCGGTGACAGTAAATTTCCATCACGATGCGATTTCATTGCGTCAGGTGGTTGAATTGCTCACTTCCATAGGATATGAGCCCTATCTCTCGCTCAAGGATTTAAGCAAGAAGAGCGAATCGAACTACAATCGTGATTTGATTACACGGTTGGCCGTGGCTGGCTTTGCGTTTGGCAATATCATGTTGCTTAGCCTTCCTGATTATCTCTCGTTTGGCACAGATGTAGAAACCTCTTATCAAAACATATTCAACTGGATAAACTTAGGCTTGGGTACGTTGGTGTTTGCCTATCCCGCTGGTTTATTCCTCAAATCGGCCTACAAAGCCATCACGCACAAAACAGTAAATATTGATGTGCCTTTGGCCTTGGGCATTTTCGCGTTGTATGGGCGAAGTGTGGCAGAAATTATATCTGGGGCAGGAGTGGGGTACATGGATAGTTTGGCCGGACTCATCTTTTTCTTGTTGATAGGAAGATGGTATCAGGATAGAACCTATAAAGCCTTATCGTTCGACCGCGATTTTAGTGCCTATTTCCCAATGGCGGTGACACGTGTGAAAAATGGAGTGGAGGAGAGCGTGGCGTTGCAAAACATTAAGAAAGGTGATGAACTCATCATTCTATCCAATGGCCTTATTCCCGCAGATGCGGTGCTAGTTAGCGAACATGCAAGCATTGATTACAGCTTTGTTACCGGAGAATCGGAACCCATTAGCAAGCACAAAAATGATGCACTGTTTGCTGGTGGACGCCAAGTGGGGGGTGCTGTACATGTGGTGCTCACCAAAGAAGTTTCGCAGAGTTATTTAACAAGTTTGTGGGACCAAGATGTGTTCAAAAAAGAGCGTAAATCGCTGGTTTCACTTATGGATAATGTGGCCAGATGGTTCACCATTTCCATCTTGATTATCGCCACAGTAGCAGCAGGTGCATGGTTGTTTATTGATGCTTCGCGAGCGGTAGATGTGTTCACTGCGGTGCTCATCATTTCGTGCCCTTGCGCGTTGGCGCTCACCATGCCGTTTGCGCTAGGCAATGGCATTCGCATATTGGGTCGAAATGGCCTTTTTCTTAAAGATTCAACCATTATCGAACGGTTGGCAAGCATCACCACCATTATATTCGATAAAACAGGCACATTAACTACCTCCGAATGCCCCGAAGTGCAGTTTTCAGGCGAATTGACCCCAGACGAAGCAGCCATGGTGCATGCCCTTGTGGCCAATAGTTCGCATCCATTAAGTAGGGCTTTGTCGCAACACCTGAAAGGGCTGAATTATAGCGTCAATCAGTTTGAAGAAGTGGCCAATAAAGGGCTGCAAGCCGTTGTAAAAGGAATTCCATTGCGCATAGGTTCGGCAGAGTGGGTGGGAAGTGCCTTGCCAGTAGCGGAAACTCACGGTTCGTTGGTCTACGTGCAAATTGCAAATCAGGTGAAAGGCTATTTCAGCATTCGCAAGCAATACAGAATTGGATTGGAGGAAATGTTTGCCAAACTAAAATCCAAGTTTGGATTGCAAGTACTCTCTGGAGATAATGACCGCGAGCGCAACTTCTTGGTAAAAACCTACGGTGTAAGCGATTTGTTTTTTGCCCAATCGCCTTTCGATAAGCTGCATCATGTGAAACACCAACAAGACCAAGGGCAGCAGGTGTTGATGGTAGGCGATGGGCTCAACGATGCTGGTGCGCTAAAACAAGCAGATATAGGATTCTCGGTGGTAGAAGATGTGCACGGTTTTTCTCCTTCATGCGATGGTATTCTGGAAGCCGATGCACTTGCGGCATTGCCACGATTGATGCAATTCTCTAAAGCGTGTATTCGCGTGGTGAAATGGAGCTTTTTGGTATCCTTTCTCTACAATTTTATTGGAGTTTCCATGGCAGTTCAAGGCCTCATTTCTCCGCTGTTTGCGGCTATTTTAATGCCATTGAGCAGTATTACCATAATCGCTTTTAGCACACTGGGCACAGGGTGGATGGCGCACCGCAACGGCTTTAAATAATTGCAACAGGTTGTACATATCGCGAAATAAATTACGCGAATCACGTATTGCATTAAAAAAATGCCTACCTATGGGTCGAAGTTTTGCCCATGAAGAAACTATTACTATCGATTTGTATAGTGTTTTGTATGACGAGTGTGGGCATAGCTCAGGATTTTACCTTGCA
>Ga0247843_1006209_pt1 | contig 15794 bp, 10 predicted proteins | sample LaCruzMarch2017__FD_192420 | JGI IMG/M metagenome (GOLD analysis project Ga0247843, IMG submission 192420) | Freshwater microbial communities from meromictic Lake La Cruz, Castile-La Mancha, Spain - LaCruzMarch2017_8m | ecosystem: Environmental > Aquatic > Freshwater > Lake | place: Spain... | reverse complement strand
AGTACTGAATTTAGAGATACTGTCATGGTCGTTGCTTGTGCTTTACATAATTTTAGAACTTTCATTCGCTCCATCCTCCCACGCGCATGCGCCAGTCTAATATTTATTTCATCATAATCACTAATATAGGAGCAGTATCTCTGGGAGTGGCTTTAGCAGAAGCAACTTGGGCAGGCGATGATAACAAAAAATCAAGTAGTGGTTCCAATACCACTGCCAATCAAGTACCCGGCAATACAGGAGCCAATGGCCGAGTAGTGGTAATTGGAGGCGGAATGGCAGGAACAACCGTAGCCAAATACCTTCGTTTATGGGGGGGGACAGGCGTAGAGGTGACGCTCATTGAGCCTAACGCCGTTTATTACTCCAACATTTTTAGTAATATGGTGCTAACGGGCGAACGCACTTTAAACCAATTGGCATTTAATTACACTGTTTTAAAAAGCAAATACGGAGTAAAGGTAGTCCCTAACTCAGTGACAAACATTGACCCCATTGGCCGTTATGTAAAACTTAACAACGGCAGCAGCATTTCCTACGACCGCTTGGTGATTGCGCCGGGTATAGATTTTGACCCGCTACCCATGTCTGGTACAGCTGCGGCGCAGGCAAAAATAGTACACGCTTGGAAGGCAGGCGCTCAAACCACTAATTTGAAAGCGCAAATTCAGTCCATGACCAATAAAGATACGTTTATCTTAACCATTCCGCCCAAGCCTTATCGGTGTCCGCCAGGGCCTTATGAGCGTGCTTGCGTAGTAGCAGACTATCTTAAACGCATCAAGGGAGGAGGAAAAGTAATCATACTGGATGCGAACCCCGGTATTCAAGCCGAAGTAGAAAACTTTACTAATGCTTTCAATAGTACCCACAAAAGCATCATTACTTATGTACCCAATGCACTCTTGACCAGTATTGATGCCAACACAGGCACAGTAAATACTAGTGTAGGAGCATTTAAGGGTAAGGTCATTAATGCCATTCCTACCCACAAAGCAGGTAATTTGATTACGCAATCGGGTATTGGTTTGGCCAATGCAAGTAATGGACGGTGGGCTGGCGTGAATGTACTTTCTTACGAATCTACAGCAGTTCCAAGTGTACACGTCATCGGTGACGCTTCAGCTACTACTCAACCCAAAGCAGGACACATCGCTAATGCCGAAGCCAAGGTTTGCGCCGATTCTATTGTTCACCTACTGCGTGGCGAACCACTTAACCCTGTTCCTATCACCAATTCTGCTTGTTTTACTCCAATCACCAAAACCACAGCCTCTTGGTTGTCGGTAGTTTATCGGTATGACCCTGCCAGTGGAACCATGCTACCTACTGGAAATGGCGTCACCGAGTCTTTGGGAGCCAACGCCGATAACTACGAGGAGATGATTAAGTGGTTTGATAATTTAATGGCCGACACTTTTGCGTAGGAAGGGTTTTTAGATTACAACAAAAAAGCAACTGACTATCAGTTGCTTTTTTGTTGTAATCTAAAAAAAATTTTAGGCTTACCCCACCTTTTGGGCGGAATATACCTCTTGTCAGTGATTTCCCGATCAAAAACAAAAAATCATTTTTAAACACAAACAAAATTATGAAAAAGCAATCTATTTTGGTAGCCTCATTGCTACTATTTCTTTTCGCAAGTTGCCAAGAAAAAAATTTACTTCTACCAGAAGAGCCCATTGTTCATAGTTCAGCACGGACTGTGGCAGGTTCTGATAATGATTTTGACAATGATGACAAATTAAATGGTGTTGACACCGATGATGACAATGATGGTATTATGGATGATGCCGATGACGATGATGACAACGATGGAATCGCAGATACTATTGATATCGATGATGATAACGATGGGGTCTCAGATTCATTAGATTTTAATCCCGATAATGATTTTGATAACGATGGATTAAAAAACAGTGCTGATACTGACGACGATAACGATGGCATTTTGGATGGTGCTGACACCGATGATGATAACGACGGAGTTACTGATGACATTGATAAAGACGACGATAACGACGGAATTACTGATACGGCGGACGATAACGGCAGCAATGATTTTGACAGTGATGGTGTGACCAATAACGTAGATACTGACGACGATAATGACGGTAAAAGAGATAGTTCGGATGTTGACGATGATAATGATGGTAAATCTGACGGTTCGGATACTGACGATGACAACGATGGTGTAAATGATAAATTAGATATTCATCCAGATAATGATTTTGATAACGATGGAATTAATAATCGTTTAGATAATGATGATGACAATGATGGGCAAAACGACGACATAGATACCGATGATGACAATGATGGTATAACTGACGGGGCTGATTATGACGATGACAATGATGGAATTTTAGATAACAAAGATGATAATGGTGCTAAGGATGAGGATAGTGATGGTATCGCTAATGGGCAGGATAGTGACGATGATAACGATGGAATTGATGATGACAACGATAGTGACGATGATAACGATGGAATTGATGATGACAACGATAGTGACGATGATAGCAGTGGTATTGATGACGATGATGACAACGACGGCATTGATAATGATAGCGACGATGATAACAGTGATAGCGACGAGCAAGAATTGAGACTTACTCAAGCTCAGTTACCGGCAAATGTTACTACCTATTTATCTTCCAACTATGCAGGTTATACTTTTATGGAAGCAAAAAGTGAAACTAAAAATAGTATCACAAAAATTGAGGTCAAAATTCGGTATAATGGCAAAAAGTGGGAAGTTAAATTTGATGGAAACGGCGGATTTATTTCAGCAAAAAAAGATTAGTATTTAAGAATTAAAATTCATTGGGCTATGAAAACTGTCGAAATATCTGCAGTTTCATAGCTTAATAAATTAAAAATAGCCCCATTTTGCCAGAAAGCCAACTCATAAAAGCCTGTTTACGAGGAGAAGCCTCGGCGTATGAAGACCTTTATCGTAGGTATGCCCCCAAGATGATGGTGGTGTGCAAACGGTATGTGGGCGATTATGAAGATGCCAAGGACTTACTGCAAGATGGGTTTATGAAGGTTTTTCAGGAGTTACATCGTTTTCGTAACGAAGGCTCATTTGAAGGTTGGATTAGACGGATTATGATTAACATTTCGTTAGAGCATTATAAAAAGATAGTCAAACCGAGTCATCAATTAGAGGATATTGCGCTTTTAAATGACCACTTCCAACCCATTGCTGACCAAGACATCGAAAGCTGGCTTTCTGCTGACGAATTATTACTTTTGGTACAAGCCCTGCCACCATCTTATCGTATGGTGTTTAACCTGTACGTATTTGAAGGGTTCAAACACCACGAAATCGCTAAGCAGCTGGGTATTGGCGAAGGGACTTCCAAGTCCAACCTACAGGATGCGCGTCGGCTACTACAAAAGAAGATATTGATCATGAACAAAGAAGCTAAACCCCGTTCGATATGAGCGAGCAAAAACCACACAAAATAGACGAGACTTTTCGTTCGATGATTGAACGGATGTCGTTCGAGCCACCCACGGCCAATTTGGATGGAATGAGAGCTAATGCGCTCCAATTACACCTTGGTAGACTGCGAGCAGAAAATGGCTGGCTTAAAGCGGCTCTGGGCATAGCCATGCTACTGTTGGGAGGTAGCGGGTATGTATTGCTGAAAGGGGACGCCCCCCCACGGCAGGAATCGGTAGCTCAGCAGATCATAAAAGTCAAAGAAACCGACACCGTTTATATTACCCGAACGGAGCGGGTTTATATTCGAGTACCTATTCCTGAATCCATCAACGACGGGTCTGATTTTGCTCAGGACAATACGAAAGCCATTGATAGTCAATCTAAAAACAATAAAACCTCCCCGAATGAAGAAACAATTACTTTAAGTGAAAGTTATCGAAGTACCGCAAACCCCAAAAGCGGAATTTCTAAAAATACTCCATACGATTCAAAAGATATTGTTGAAAATAATCGGTCCGGCAACCGTAAGCGCAGCATTACCACTAATCAATCCTATGGCCAAAAGCCAAATCACCAAAAACAGGCCGATAATGTTGAATCCAACGGTCAAAATATGGCTAAAAACCAAGCTCTGGCTGAAAACATCGTGCCACCGACAGCCGACCTAAAACATACGCCCGAGGCGTTGATGGGCGCAGAAAATAACTTACTTAATCTCGATTTTTTAGAGCCGTTGAATTACTCAATTGTGCCGCATCTGAACATTCCAAAGATTCACGGTATACTTAAAAATCAGTCAGCTGCAAAACTTAAAAAAACTCATCAGCCTTTCAGCAAGAGACTTTCAGTGTCTGTGTATTTTTCTCCCGAGTTAAATAGCCTGCGTCTTAGACGGGATGAAATTGACGCCTTTGAGTATGGTCATGAAAAAATTACAGAGACCCAAGTGGCGGGTTTTCGGGTTGGGATAAAACTATCGGGCAAACTGAGTTTGTTAACGGGTATGGAATACCAAACAATCCGCTTTGAACATGCGGGACTCAGTAAGGAAACCCTGATTGCGCAAGACGTAAACGGTAAACCCACATTCTTAAAAAAAACGGTGTTTGGTATGGCGCAAATCCCTGGAGACTTTTACACGTCCAATCCGATGGTAGGCAGCCGTGTTGTTGTTGAAGGAGACGAAGATAATTTCGTGCAGCATTTGCGAATTCCCATGGCGCTTCAGTATGATTTTTACAGCCGAAAACTGCCATGGCGGCTCCAACAAAAAAACATGGGTTTAAAACTCTACACCCTTGTGGGCGGCTATTGGGCTATCCCCACCAAACAGCAAATGAAAGTTGAGATTTACGAGCCCGACGGCCACGATTTTTACACGACTCTCACCCATTTTCAAAACACCAAGTCGCATTTCGGATTCAATGCAGGTTTAGGCGCAGAAATACGTTATGGCCGGCATTGGCAGGTGTTTGGAGAGCCTTACTATCAAGCTGGAATTACCAGTATGGTTCAAAATTTGCCCCTCCGAACGTTTGTTGACGGATTTGGTTGCCGTTTTGGTGTCAAATTTCAGTTAAAATAACAACAGGTTTCCAGTGTTTGAAAGTGTCGGGCGACCATGTCCGGCACTTTTTTTGTCGCCTTGGGCATGCTACCGGGCGGCGTTCCGCACAGACTTGGACAGTCGAGTACTTCGACGCCGACGGCAGCCCGGTAGATGCCTATCTAATCACGGCTAAGGTAGACTCTCCCAAAATAGTGTTAGGAGACGCTCAGGTACTACCAATCTAAGTACCCCATTTCCTACAATTACAACCTGTTTGCTCACTTGCTAACAGGTTCAGACAATTTTAGGGCTTTGTTACCAACTACCCTATTTTTTTATCTTAATTTGTGGACATTCTAAAGTACGGTTGTGTCCACCAAATTTTTTACCAACGAAACCGATAATACCCTCCTGCAAAAAATTGAAGGGGTTTTTCAATACAAAAACGTTCACTTTTTTGATGCCCTCGTAGGTTACTTTCGGGCTTCGGGCTATTTCAGAATACGCCCTTTCATTGAGAAAGCCCAAGAAATCCGCATTTTAGTAGGTATCAATATTGATGTTTTGGTGCTCGAAGCCCAGAAAAACGGAGTCATTTTTGAGGCAGACGCCCACCTGTCGCAAGAACAGTTTTTTGAGTCTTTAAAAGAAAACATCCAACAGGCCACCTACTCCAAAACCATTGAGGAGGGAATGCTGCAGTTTATCAGCGATTTGGCCACGGGTAAACTGCAAATTAGGGTACACCCCAAGCAAAATATCCACGCCAAAATCTACATTTTCAGAGAACAAACCAAGCACAGCCACGGCTACGGGTCAGTCATTACGGGGTCGAGCAACCTTACCGATGCAGGCCTCCAACGCAACTTTGAATTTAATGTCGAACTACGCGACGATACTGATATTGCCTTTGCCACCGACACCTTTGAAAAACTCTGGGTTGAAGGTGTACCCGTCAGCGAAGCGTTTGTGGATAAACTCAAACAACAAACCTACCTCAACGATACCTTCACCCCTTACGAGGTTTACCTGAAATTTTTGATTGAATATTTCGGCAAAAGCATTGACTTTGACCCCAATTCCATCAGCGATTTGCCCAAGGGCTTTAAGCGCCTTTCTTACCAGATTGATGCGGTCAACGATGGCTTCAATAAAATGGATAAACACGGAGGTTTTTTCCTTTCGGATGTGGTCGGATTAGGTAAAACGGTCGTCGCTACCCTCATTGCCAAAAAGTTTTACTTCAAAAATGGCTTCCCCGACCACCGCTCTCGTACGTTGATTGTGGTACCACCCGCCCTCAAAGGCAACTGGGAAGAAACCCTCGAAAAATTTGGTTTTGAAAGTTACGAAATCGTAACCAACGGCAGCCTGCACAAAGTACGCAATCCCGAAAAATATGATTTGGTGATTGTGGACGAGGCCCACAAGTTTCGGTCGGATGCTTCTACGGCCTACAACGACCTGCAAAAAATTTGTAAATCGCCTGCCCGCAGGGTATTGCCTGATGGCTCAAAAACCCAAAAGAAAGTAATGCTCGTTTCAGCTACGCCACTCAACAATCGCCCAGAAGACGTAGCGAGTTTGGTGTATTTGTTTCAAGATAGCAAAGATTCTACCCTCGAAGTGGGAAACTTGCAGCACTTCTTCCGCCAACAAATTGACGCTTATCGCAAGGCTAAAAACGAGACTGATTTGACCAAAACGCTGGCCGAAGTAAAACGCATTTATACCGAAATCCGTAACAAAGTCATCGAACCCCTGACCGTTCGACGGACGCGTACCGACTTGCAGATTCACGACCAGTATTCATTAGATTTAGCAGCACAAGGCATTCGCTTCCCTGATGTCAAAGGGCCAGAGAAGATTTTTTATCAGTTAGACCCGCAGCTTGAAAGCCTCTACGACAAAACCATTTGGCTGTTGACTCACCCCACTTTGGGACTTACCTACAACCGCTATCGGGCCATTGGTTTTCTAAAACCAGCCAAAAAGCAGAAGTATAAAAAGGCCGACATGATTGCCACGCAGTTGGCCAAAATCATGAAAACCATGCTCGTCAAACGCATTGACAGTAGCTTTCATGCTTTCAAGGCGTCATTGGGACGGTTTTTGCAGGCCAATCAAGCCATGATTACCATGTTTGAGCAAGGCCGTATTTTTATTGCCCCCAACCTCCCCGTGAGCGAGTACATCAACGACGGCAAAGAAGACGAACTATTAGATTTGGTATTGGAACGACAACTCGACGACCCCACCATCGAAATTTGCGCCCCCGATGATTTTGAAGTAGGTTTTGAAAGTGGCCTCCAGCGAGACCAAGAAATATTAACCCAACTGGCAATGCTTTGGAAGGAAATTGGCGATAAAGACCCCAAACTCGACACCTTTGTTGAATACCTCAAAAACCGCTTGTTTACCGACATCAACCACGAAAAAAAATTAGTAGTTTTCTCTGAAAGTAAAGAAACCACTGACTATTTGGCCAAGAAACTGCCCCAATTTATTGAAGAAAAAATCTTGACCGTGGACAGCCATACCCGCAAAGACCGTATGCCCATCATCCGCGAGAATTTCGATGCCAATTTTACAGGCATAAAACGAGATGATTATCAGATGGTTATTTCTACCGAGGTATTGGCCGAGGGGGTCAACCTACACCGTGCCAACGTGATTGTCAATTATGACACACCCTGGAACTCTACCCGACTCATGCAGCGCATTGGACGGGTCAATCGCATTGGATCGGTGGCCAAAGAAGTACACGTGTTTAACTTTTTCCCAACGGCGCAGGTGGACAACGACATTGAGCTACAGAAAAAAGCCCTGATGAAATTGCAAGCCTTCCACGCGGCATTGGGCGAAGATAGCCAAATTTACAGCCCCGACGAAACCCCGAAACCTTCGGGCTTTTTGACAAAGATCCCGACGAAGAAAAAGATGAAAAACTCGAATACCTGATGCTTATCAGGGCGTTGAAAGAGAAAGACCCCGACTATTTCCGTAAGATTCAACAAATGCCGCTGCGGGCAAGGGTAGGCCGAAAAGACAAAACCCAACGCAATGAAACCATCAGCTTTATCAGAAACCACAAGCGCGACGCTTTTTTTTATGTGAAGACCAACGGCGAAGTATTACCCCTCTCTTTTTTGGAAGCCGTCAGGAAATTTCAAGCTACCGAATCCGAAAAGGCTATTCCATTGCATCCTACCCACCACGAACAGGTACAAACTGCCATCGGGCAGTTTCAGGCGGATATTGAGCGAGAGGCAAGCCCCGAACACAAAATAGACATTACCCCCGGCCCCAACGAAAAGAAAGCCCAAGACTACCTCAACGGGTTTTTGAACGTCCCGCACTTAGGGCAAGACGAAAAAACCTTGCTCCTTTTGGCCAAAGAAGCCTTGCAAAAAGGCTGGTACCAAAACCTACAACGCGACATCAATAAATTGCAGAAAAACCAGAAAACAGCCAAATTGAAACTATCAGTTTTGCTGGACGAATTACTCAAAATATTGCATAGTTATAACTTACAGACCCGCCAAAATCCCGTAGCCAAAACCAAAGCCACCCCCAAAGACCTTATCCCCAAAATCATCATTTCTGAAAGTTTTAACGCATGACCCCCGAATCACAACATATTGATTACAAAAGCATTCGTATCATACAGAAAGGCGAGAGCGGTTTCAAAGACTTGGCACAAGCGGCTGTTTGTTTTGCCAATGCGCAAGGCGGCAAACTCGTTATTGGCATTGAAGATGTGAATAAGATGCCACCGAGTGAACAAACCATCAACGTAGAAGACATCAACAAAACCCTTACCCGAATTCGCTCTCTTTCTTTTAATGTGGGTTTAACCGCCAGCGATGTGTTGACACATCCTAACGGAGGGCAGTATTTTGAACTTACTATTTTACCGCCTTCTAAAACCATTGCCACCACCAACGATGGCAAAATTTACCTGCGAGTAGGTGACCAATGCCACGCGGCCCGTAGCGAAGACCTCGTAAGGATAGCCGCCGAAAAAGATGCTTTTCAGTGGGAATTGCAATTGCGAAACGTTTGGTTAAATGACATTCCTGCCCAACATCTGACAAAATTTGCCAACGAGATTAGACAGTCGCCAAGGGTAAAGGAGAGCATAAAACAAAGAAGTGATGTCGAAATTGCCGAGCATTATAACCTCATCAACAGCGAGCAACTAACAAACTTGGGCATTTTGTGGCTTGGCAATGCTTCCCAACGCAGCCGATTGGCGTATCCACTCACGATACAGTATTTGGTTTACAATGACTTAGAGGAGAAAGTCCGTAAATTAGATTGGCACGATTACGCCCTCAACCCCAAAGAACTATTACAAGAAATCGAAAAAGAAGCCATCGAACTTACCTATTACCATGAGTTCCAAGACGGACTTTTCCAGCGCAAACCCATTCGATTTTATGACGAACGGGTCATCAGAGAGCTACTCATCAATGCCTTTGCGCACAAAAGCTACACCATATCAGGCGATATTTTTATCAGTGTTTATGTGGATAGACTGGAAATTAAAAACCCAGGCGGGCTATTGATGGGTATTTCCAAAGATAACATTCTGCACAAAACCGCCCGACGGAATCCTCATCTCATCAAAATCTTTCACGACCTCAACCTGATGGAAGGAGAAGGCTCAGGCTTTGATTTACTGTATGAAATCAGCAGCCGTAATGCCAAACCCTTTCCTATCGTTGAAGCCGACTTTGACAGTGTCAACGTGGTGCAGGAATCTAAAATCCTGGACGAATCAAGCATTGCGCTACTCGAATACGTATCGAATCACTATCAACTATCGCAACGTGAGTTTATCGCATTGGGTATCGTGGCGAGATGGCAAAAAGTCTTGACTACTCAACTCTACAAGCAGCTACAATTGCCAGAAGAAGAACGCCTTAGAAGTTACGTAAGTCGCTTAACCGAACAAGGTTTGCTCATCAGCCGTGGCCTTAAAAAAGGTACTGAATACCTCATCAACCCACAATTGGTGGCCAATGCCCGACTCAATGTCAAAGCCAGCCTAAAAGTCATAGAACCGCACCGCCTCAAAGCCCTGATCATTGAAGAATTACGCCTCAGACCCCAAAGCAGCATCGAAGATATTCATCAACGCTTTGAAGAAATTGACCGCAAGGATATTCAAAAAGCCGTGTATAAATTAGTAGAAGAGGGCGAATTAGAATATTCAGGAGGTAAAACGTATCGTAAATACGAACTGGCAAAAAAAAAAGAAATAAAAAATAAATGAAAAAGAAAAAGATTCAAATAGTTGATTTTTAAATAGTTAATTATTTTTATTTCTTTTTTGTAACATAAAAAAACGAAAATAGCCTAAAATAACCATCTCTGAAAGTTTTGACGCATGGATATAACACGAGCTTGCTTGACAATACCCACACAACCACTACTTTCATAGAAAATCTAATTGTGCAACAGGCTGTTGCACAATTACAAGACAACGATTAACGAATTGACAGAAATACCCATGACCGAAAAAGAACTCAAAGAAAAACTTCACGAGCCGTATCTCCTCCACACTTGGCAGGAGATCGTTCGTCATATATTCAAAAACCCAACCCTTTTTACCGCCGAGGCGGCTTTGCCGTTGTTTGAAAATGAGGAGTATGTGCAAAAGGCTTTTCAGTTTGGGGTGGTATCATTGCACGATGACCGACAATTAGCCCTGATTGATGTCAAACTAAGCAGCAACAAAGTCATCTCAAAAAATCGGGTTCAGCTTCGTGAGCTTATCGCCAAGTACGTTGATGGAGGCAAGTTTCAGGGTATTTTGGCTTTATTTCATTCTGCTGATATGACCCAACAAGACTACCGACTCACTTTCATTGCCAAAAGTAGTTCGTTTAATGACGAAGGCGACTTTGTGACTAAGCTAACCTATCCAAAGCGTTATACCTATATTTTAGGTCAAAATGAGTCCTGTACCACCGCTGCCCAGCGACTCACCAAATACTTAGGCGACAACAATCGGGCGGCACTGAAAGATGTAATTGAGGCATTCTCGGTTGAGAAACTTTCCAATGACTTTTTTGCCGAATACAAGTACAACTACGAAAAGAAGTTTTTGGCCCACCTAATGCCACTCAAAGACACCGCTTTCGGGGGCAACGACAAAGCCGTGAGGGACTTTTGCAAACGCCTGCTTGGGCGTATTGTGTTCCTGTATTTTGTTCAGAAAAAACGCTGGTTGGGGGCTACCTTTGGCCAAGACCACTGGGATGGCAATAGCAATTTTTTGCTCTCGCTTTTCAAGGAAGTACAGGCACTAGACCAAACATCCGCGTTTTATTCGCATTGGCTTTCAAAGCTGTTTTTTGAGACGCTCAATACCAAACGAGAAGGGGATTTATTCAGGATGCCAACGGGCAAGCAAGTGAAAGTGCCGTATCTCAACGGGGGGCTTTTTTATGGTAAAAAAGAGCCTGAAGCGTCCCTCATCTCGTTTCCTGCCCACTTTTTCCATCAAAATGATGATAAAAAAGCCGATAAACCCAACGAAAGAGGGCTTTTCGACTTTATGAATAGCTTCAACTTTACGATTTATGAAGACAGTCCCGAAGACCAGACTGTGGCCGTTGACCCTGAAATGCTCGGACACATCTTTGAAAACTTGCTCGAAGAAAACCGTGAAAAAGGTGCGATTTACACCCCAAAAGACAACGTACATTTCATGTGTCAGCAAAGCCTGATTCATTACCTAAATGTACACCTCAATCCCAAGAACAACCCTACCATTGAAAGCCAAATCAGGCAAGTGGTGGTGCAGAAAAATATCAACAATATTCCAGAAGATTTACTAATTGACATTGACAATAGGCTCGAAAAAATCAAAATCTGCGACCCTGCCATTGGCTCGGGCGCATTTCCGATGGGACTGCTGCAGGAGATTTTTGCCATCAAAGAAATTATTTATTTTGCCCGAGGCTTCAAAAGCTACTCGTCGGCCAAGGTCAAAGAAAATATCATCCAGAAATCTATTTATGGCGTGGATTTGGACGCAGGTGCCGTGGACATTGCCCGCTTGCGCTTTTGGTTGTCGTTGATTGTGGACGAAGAAAAACCCCGCGCCTTGCCCAACCTCGACTACAAAATCGTAGAAGGCGACTCGCTTGTGCCCAAGTTTGAAAACCAGATTGTAGAAATTGAATGGAACAAATCACATACCACCAGTAATCAATTTCTCTTGGAGGGCATTCGGGACTCACTCAGAAAAGTGGTAGAGAAACAGCGTGCGTTTTTTAGCCTCAACGACGACGACACCCAGCCGCACCCCACCAAAGAAGCGCTGCAACAAGAGATTAGAGACATAAAGATTGATTTGCTGATTAATCAACAGGCATTGAGCCAATTAGAGGCCAGTGCTACCAATGTATCGCAAGGGGGATTATTTGCTTTGCCCAAATCGAAAGCCGAGCAAAAAGCCGAAGAAGACCTCCGCCAACGTACCGCAGGCTATGAAGAGTTGATTGTTAAATTGCGAGCATTGAAGCAAAACCCAGAAATGCCTTTGCGATTCTTTGATTGGAAACTCACCTTTGCCGAAATCCTCAACGAACAAGTGACCGACGAAAAAGGCTTCGATATTGTCATTGCCAATCCGCCTTATATGCGGGTGCAGGGCATACAGGCCAACTTGACCGACGAGAAAAAATACATCGAAACCGAAAAAGATTACCGCGAGATTACGACGGGGGCGTATGAATTTGCCAACCTGTTTTTTGTGATGACCGTCAAGAAACTGTCCAAAGAAAACGGCAGCAATTGCTTTATTTTTCCCCACAAATTCTTCAATTCTGATAGTTCTGCTCCCTTCCGTAGTTTTTTACGGAAAGGCATGTACATTGACAAAATTGCCCATTTTGGAGCCAATCGGGTCTTTAACGATGCCGATACCTACGTTTGCATTGCTTTTTTTTCCAAAAAAGCCAATGCAGGTTTTAAACTCCAAAAATTTGCCCACCGAACCAATTTTATCCAACACCTCAACGACGAATCTCGCTACGAATTTATCAGCTACGAAACCCTCGACCGTGCCGCCAAAGCCTACGGAGGCAACCAATGGATATTTTTCAGAACCGCCGAAGAATACCAAATCTTTGAAAAGATATATCAGCATCCGAATAAAATAGAGGATTTATTTGAAATTTTTGTCGGTTTACAGACAAGCAACGACAATCTATTTTTGATTGAAGTGGAACGAGAGGATGAAGGATATTTATACGGCAAAAACAAACTCAGTGACCGAGTGTGGCAAGTAGAAAAGACGTTTTTTAAGCCCATGCTGCGCGGGCGCGATGTACAACGCTATGCCCCTTTACACACCGATAATTACGTCTTTTTTCCGTATCAAGTACAAAACAAAAAAGCTGCGGTAGTACCCCTCACAACCTTTGAGGACAATTATCCCTATACGTTCCAATACATCATGGAGCAAGAAGCCATTTTTAAAGCGCGAGAAAGCGGGAAGGCGGCCAAAATGCCCCATTGGTACGAGTATATTTATCCCAAAAACCTTGTCAAGTTTGAGCAACCCAAGCTTTCGAGCATGGAAATCTGCACCACACACCCCAACGTGACGCTCAATGAAGGTAACTTTTATCATGCTACTACGGTGTATAGTTGGGTCAAAAAAGAAAATATTTCAGCGAGTTACGAATACCTTTTGGCCATTGCCAACAGTGCTGTAATGTGGTGGTTTTTGAAAAACACGGGCGATACCCTTCAAGGCGATGCTCGACGTTTTAAAAGTAATTACCTCAACCCATTTCCCATCCCCTTGGCTGTGAGTGTGCAATATCAAGAAGCCATTGCGCACTTGGTAAAATACGTCATCTACCTCACCGATACGGCACACCCTCAGGTTCACCCGAGCATTGGCAATGGTGCCGTGGCTCAATACCTGCGGCAAGTCATAGACGGCTGTGTGTTTGAGTTGTATTTTGGCGAAGAAATGAAAGCCAAGCGCATTGACATCTTGCCCTTTGTCGCTACCGAAATCAAGCCCTATGACGGGCAGCCGCAAACCATTTTGCAGGTGTATCAGCAGTGGCAACAGCCCGATAGCCAAGTTAGGAATCGTCTCAAACTCATGGCCATCGAAAGCCCTCATACCATAGCCCACATTCTGAATGTATGAAAAAAATAGACCGCTTAGTACTCAAAAACTTCAAGGCGTTTAGGGACCAAACGTTTGAGTTTGGCGGCAAAAATGTCCTGCTCTACGGTAACAATGGAAGCGGCAAAAGTTCGCTCTATTGGGCTTTATACACTTTTTTGCAAAGTAGTGGCAAAACCGATGCCCAACTGCAAGCCTATTTTCAGCATTTCGAGGAGCAAAACCCTGCAACCTTCCGAAGTTTGAAAAACGTTTTTGCACCAACTGACCAAGACGTACTGGTTGAAATGACCTACGTGGAAGACGACGGTACAAAAACCATTAAGACCATATCGCCCGCCCTCATCAACACCATCGGCGATGCAGTACTTCAAAAAGCCAATTTAGCCTCTGATTTTATCAACTACAAACTGTTGCAAAACTTCTACAACGTCACGCACAAGCAAGAAGTAAACCTGTGGGAGGTATTTTGGCGGGATGTATTTCCGTATTTTGAGGAAAACGGTAAGAGCTATCGGGAGCAAATGGAGAACTTGGAACTACCCTTAATTCAAGAAAATCAAGGGAATGTGAATACATTTATTTCAGATGAAACAGTAGTAATTGCTGGTGATATAGCGGAAAATGGCCCAGAAGAAAGCCCAGATGAAGTTCTAATAGAAAACGACATAATTCAAGAACAATTCCAATTAAAACTGGAAACAATCAACAACGAAATTTTATCTTTCATTACTCAAATAGAAAATAACGCCAATGACTTTTTAAAAGCCCATTTTTATGAGGGGAAGGATTTTCTGAAACTCCTTTTGAAATACAAAACTACCATTGATGAGCGTTGGGTGCGGGAGAAAAACGATGCATTAACCAACAACAAAATTCCGCAAGGGGCTGAAATCAAACTTTGGGTAAGTATGTATGATGCTCAAACCCAGCAATGGATAGAAAACCATCGTCCACAATCGTTTCTCAATAAAGCACAACTTACCCGCATTGCATTGGCGATTCGGATTGGGGCCTTACGAACACGTCCACCCCGAGAAAACATTGATTTTAGGGTGCTATGTTTAGACGATTTGCTGATAAGCCTCGACATGAGCAACCGTCACAAAGTAATAAAAATGCTGCTCAATGTAGATAATAACCCCGCATTGGCTTTTTTCGATGACTACTAAAAAATCATCTTGACGCACGACAAAGGCTTTTTCAATCTACTCAAACGTTTTACTACCGCCACCGAATGGAAGTACTTTGAACTTCACAGAGATGAAAATGGGCAGCAAGCACCAGTGCTTCTTCCCCAAAAAAGCCATTTTGAAAGAGCAAAAGAATATTTTGATGAGTCAAGATTTGATGATGCAGCGTTGCATTTAAGAAAAGAAATAGAATTTATTCTGAAGAGCTACTTTAACACACATTTACAGGCTGAAAGTCAATATCAAACCTTGTCTAATTTGATTGCTAAAGCAAGGGAGAAAATTACAGAAGAACATCGGCGAAGTTTTAAAATCCTTAGATTCAAGAATCAAATGCAATCTACTGATTGAGTAGATTTATTGTATAAAAAAAGAGTTAGCGAGTGTGTTATTTTTGGGTATCGAATCCTAAATAACATGAGAAATTTC
>Ga0247843_1006208_pt1 | contig 15795 bp, 13 predicted proteins | sample LaCruzMarch2017__FD_192420 | JGI IMG/M metagenome (GOLD analysis project Ga0247843, IMG submission 192420) | Freshwater microbial communities from meromictic Lake La Cruz, Castile-La Mancha, Spain - LaCruzMarch2017_8m | ecosystem: Environmental > Aquatic > Freshwater > Lake | place: Spain... | reverse complement strand
TACTGAAAGTGTTACTTATCCAGCAGTGGACGTCCCTACATTAGCCCCTATTGTCGCAACATGTCCTGTTGTTTTGAACTGGAGCGTAAGCGATAATTGTCCTGCTATTGATAGTTTCAATGTTTATCAAGATAGTATTTTGATTCAAAATGTTCCTTACCCAACAACTAGCGCAACTATAACTGGTTTAATTCCTTCGACTACATATAGCTACTATATTAGATCTGTTAGTTCTGGAATAGAATCTGCCGATTCGAATACTGAAAGTGTTACTTATCCAGCAGTGGACGTCCCTACATTAGCCCCTATTGTCGCAACATGCCCTGTTGTTTTGAACTGGAGCGTAAGCGATAATTGTCCTGCTATTGATAGTTTTAATGTTTATCAAGATAGTATTTTGGTTCAAAATATTCCTTACCCAACAACTAGCGCAACTATAACTGGCTTAGTTCCTTCGACTACATATAGCTACTATATTAGATCTGTTAGTTCTGGAATAGAATCTGCCGATTCGAATACTGAAAGCGTTACTCCACAACCATTCAATGTTACAGGATCTCCTGTAATTCTATATCTAAATAATTATTACTATATTAGATTCACAACAAATGGTACAATTACATTTCTTGAAAATATTAACAATTTAAACCTTATTTGTGTTGGCGGTGGCGGAGGTGGTGGAGGTGGTATTAATGGTAACGAAGATCCATTTGGTTCTATTGTTGGTGGTGGTGGTGGCGGTAGTGGTGGGATTGGTCATTTACAAAATGTGGCAGTTAATAATATACAGTATAACGTGACGGTTGGTTCGGGGGGTCTAGGTTTAACCGGAAACAATAGCGGTGTTAGTGGGACAAGCACATCATTTATTTCAAGTACATCTATTAATTATTTAACATCAACTGGTGGAATTGGAGGAAATGGACAATATGGTACTTACCCTAACCCCGGGCTTATGGGTACATGCACATCTATTTATAGCCCAACAATCTATACATCTGCAAATGGTGGGGTTGGTTATAATAATAATACACCACAAGATTCAACAAATGGTTCTGATACAATTCCTGCAATGCCAATCACTACATCATCTGGTGTAAATTATTTATTTGGAGGCGGAGGTGGAGGAGGTGGTGGGGATCCACGTACAAATGGGGGCAAAGCTGGATTAAATGGTATTGGTGGAATAGCAAAAGCTTCTAGTGTAAATAATGGTGAAAACGCTATTAACCCTGGAGCAGGTGGTGGTGGTTCTGGAGATATCAATGAGGGTGGTAAAGGTGGGGATGGTGGTGATGGCGTTCTATTAATATATTTTTATTACACATGTTAGTATTAGTGTTAGTATTAGTGTTAGTTATTATTATTGTTAACAAATATTATGTTATAATTGTTAACAAAATCTTAAGCTCTCAAACTAGGATTCACGCATATTTCGTGGCTCGGGAAAATATTACCTGACATACACGTATCATTTACACCAACCTTTGCACACGAACGAAACCCTCTGTCTTCGCCAATAAAACACCAACCAGCTTTTGGAGCCCCGTTTTGAATATTACTGCTTGAATCATCTGCTTCATAATCATTTAATCCTTGATTTGGATTATTCAATGCACGATTCAACGTGTTAGACTTCATTATATCAGGTTGTGGAATTGTGCTCTGGACAGATGTGCTGGATATATTGCTACTTGATGTAATGTCCTGAACAGATGTAAGACCTTTGTCAGCAACTGCTGCCGTCGTATTAACTACACCCTTTGCTCCTTCAGCAGATACATCTACAATTTGAGATGTTACACCACTGAACAATGCTGCGATTCTATCAACAATGGGTTTAAAAAAACTAGTTATATCTTGAGTTCCTTTTGCTAAATAAACAAAAATGTTGATTCCTAGGAATGCTAAAATAATTATGATTAAAAGCCATTGTATTATGCTAAGATTTCTAATTGTATCTATAAAGGAATTCCCATCCACATTACTGGGTGTAACTATGTTACTACTGGTATATACGTTACTAGGAAAAGACTCGCTAGATTGTAATATTGAATTTGATATATTTTGATCCATTATAATAAATTATTATATTATTATTTATCAACTTTTCGTTGCTTAGTAAATATAGTATTTCACAAATCATCTTTTTCATGAGAGATTGATTTGTGAAAAAAGTGGTTTATTTGAATGTTAGTAAATACAAGAATTTGTTCATATCACCTAATATCTCGTCTCGAATATTCAAGAGATCAGTATTTGTCATTAATGACATACCCTTATTGTTTGACAAACTAACTAAATAACTTTTAAATGATTCAATTTTGGTTTTCAATTTACTAGGCGAGTCAAGATCAATTAATGAAATTGATTTATGATTCATTAGATCAATTCTATCTCCGGTTTTACCTAATAAAACTTCAATAAAATCATCTATGTGATCGTTCAAAGAATCATACAATTCGTCAGTTGCTTTATGCGTAGCAAAACTATGAGTCTTCCAATGAAATAATTTAACCATTAGTAACATCTCTAAAAATACAACGGTTATTTCCTTTTCGAAACTTTTAACAGATGTAATTTTTCTACGCATAGAACGAGAACGTCTATTTCTTTTCAATGTTTGAGCCATTTATATATACGAAGATTTAAATCTTCAGCGGTTTAAATCTTCAAAGGTGTTATTTGGGTCTTCAAACCCGGGGTATAAATGTCTCTCCAAAAGTATTCATTTTGTCTAATTTCTCAATTGTTTTTTCTAAAGTAGTAGTTTTTGTATCCTTGAACATATAATCTGTTCCAGGTGATTCCTCATTTTTTTTGATTTGTTTGTATATTAAATCTATTTTATTTACGACATTTGCGACCACCGCTTTTTGCTTTTCCCTGACAATTTCTTCGTCTAGGTTGATATTTTCACATAATAACGAAACTACAAAATATAATAAATATTTCCGACGTTTGTTACACCCAGATGTATATTTTAATGTGAATAAAGTCAACAAAGAGTGTATTATTTTATGAATCATTTTCGGTCTCTTCTCGGCTTCTTTTAAGAATATATCCCACACGATCCATATAATGTCCATTTGCAACTTTGGGTCGACGGGTATGTGAGACCTTCTCTCGCATTTGATTTTATCCTTTTTATTTTTACAAATTATCTCAAATTCGGTTATCCATTCAATCCAGTAACAAGCGTTTATTATATTTTTTCCGTCCTGTGAAATGTTAAATGAAAGTTCGTTTATAGCAACAAATAATTCTTTGGGATCATCCGCCATGTATACTTGTTCAGCGTATCGAATATTAGGAGCCTTGAATCTGTCGGTCATTTGAGTCATATCAAAATCTTCCTTCTTTATTCTAATATTATCAAAACTGTGTCTTCTTTTAGCATCGCATAAGACACACATTATTTCACAAAACAACTTCCTCAATTTATCGTTATTTCTCAATCGCAATTCATTGTTATTAAAACCACCGATAACTATTTCTCTAAAGTGGTTTATCCTCAATTCCAAGTATATAGCTATTTTAGGGTTACCCAAGTGTATATATTTGCTGTAAACCAAAATAATAATTTCCCATAAATCACTATAGTGTCCGGCGCATATTAATTCAGCGCTCCAATAACATGCCGTTTCTATTTTTGAATTTATAAGGCTATTTAGCAATTCTTTTCGAGCATCCGATTTTTTGAATTTTGAGAATGTGATACCTTTAAAATCTTTTTGTTCTCTTATGTCATTAATTTCCGAATCGGCCATATAATACAAAATATACAAAAAAAATAACAACAATACATATAGATGAAAACTATCAAATCAATTACGAATGTTTATAAAAAAATGTCCAATATTGGAAAAATACTATTGTTTATTACATTATTACTCATTTTAGTTGTATTTTTCAAATCGTATTCAATAAAAGAAGGTTACGAACAAAATGATAAGTTTTTGTTCAAAAAAGGTAATGATATATATGACGGTTTTTATGCGACTGTTTATGATTATTTGGTTTTCAACAATTTAAAGGATGATTACGAGATTACCCAAATTGTCAATAAGACGACACCTAGCACCAGCAGCGTTATTTTAGATGTTGGAAGTGGAACAGGGCACCATGTTGCTAAATTAGCCCAAAAAGACTTGAATGTTGTGGGAATTGATATATCACCTTCAATGGTCGAGCAAGCTAAAAAGAATTATCCAAAATACGATTTTCAAGTTGGGGATGTATTGGACACAAATCAATACAAAAATAACTCATTTACGCACATTTTATGTTTATATTTTACCATTTATTATTTCAAGGACAAACGTTTGTTTTTCAATAATTGTATGGAGTGGTTGATGCCTGGCGGATATCTTGTACTTCATTTAGTCGATAGAGAGAAATTCGATCCTATTTTGCCTCCAGGCAATCCACTGTATATTGTTTCTCCTCAAAAATACGCCAAGGAGAGAATCACGAAAACCAAGATTACATTTAATGATTTTGTATATAACTCTAATTTTATTTTTGACAAAGATCGAAATATGGCTACATTCGACGAGAAATTCAATTTTAATAATGGTAAGGTTCGCAAACAAGAACAAATATTATATATGGATGACTCACAAGATATACTAACAATGGCGGCTGATGCAGGATTTATAGTACAAGGGAAGGTCGACCTGGTTCAATGTGCTTATGAGAATCAATATTTATACATTCTCTCAAAACCGTCTTGAATAGGTTTTAGGTTATATAGTTAAAAAAAAAAAATACTCAAATAATATGTTTATTCTATACATATTATTCATACTTGTTATATTTGCATTAATCACAATTTCATATATCAAGATAAAATATGGGTTTTGGGTCTCACAGCCTGTATTTCATATATACGATATTAGATATATGATTTATCCACCGGGCATTATCAATCACGAATTGCCTGAAACAAATAAATATACGAATTTCAAGAATATAGATACATTTGTTGAAAGTGAAATGTCCGTTATCAAGATTGATAAGGTTGTCAATTTTGTAAAACTGAATTATTTACAAAATAAAGACAATATATTCGACCCAAATAAACAAAACATTGTTCCTTACTTTAAAGGTCACAACGATAAATCGTTTGTATCTTTTTACAACGAAGATATAATACTGACTGACTCAAAAAAAGGCACCATGATAGACGATCAAAAGTTAATCGGAGTAATGACGTCGAGACCAATTCATATATCTATTAATAATTCTGGTGGAAATGATTCAAGGTTTGATGCTTATTATGTTGATTATTTATGTGTAGACAAGTCTTATAGAAAGAAAGGAATTGCGCCGCAAATAATACAAACACATCATTACAATCAAAGTCATATTAATAAAAACATCCATGTATCTTTGTTCAAGAGAGAGGACGAACTTACAGGAATTGTCCCGTTATGTGTGTATTCCACATATGGGTTTTCGATAAATAGATGGACAAAACCAACGCAATTACACCAAATGTATTCAATTTTGGAAGTTAATTCTCAAAATATACATTTATTGGTTGATTTTATTAAAATTAATAAATCGTTTTTCGATATTATTATAAATACAGAAATAGCAAATATTATTGAGCTTATAAAGAGCAAGAATATTTATATAGTAGTTATTATGTTTGATAATTCGATAATTTGTGCTTATTTTTTTAGGAAATCGTGTGTTTTTATTGAAAAAGATAAAGAGGTGTTGAGTTGTTTCGCATCCATTAATAATTGCGATAACAACGATATTTTTATTCAAGGATTCAAAATATGTTTTTGGAAAATAGCGGATGAAAACAAATTTGGGTTTTCAGCTGTTGAGAATATTTCGCATAATAATATTATTATTGATAACTTGATCACAAAAACTAAACCAATGATTGTAAGCCCAACAGCTTATTTTTTTTATAATTTTGCGTATAATTCTTTCAAATCTGAAAGGACTCTTATTATTAACTAATAACAATTACTTTTTACCTTTTTTGGTTTCTTTTTTGACACCTTTAGTAGGCGCTACGGTTGGTGTAGGCGCTACAGGTGGTACTACAGGCGGCGGTGTTTGAATAACATTTCCACATCCACTTCCACAACTAGTTCCACCTACACAACCACCTTTATTTGCACCTCCAAATCTTTGAACGTCGATATCGTCGTAGTCGGAATCATCGTCGTCAGTGTCAGTGTCACATTGGAAATTACCGTCCTCACATTCTTGGCAAACTCTCCCCAACTCAATATAAACTTTTCTTTGATACTTGCTTAATTTTCTACAATTATGAACATGCTTAGCCGCTAAGTTAATATTGTTGATATCAATCTTTGCATCTTTCGATGGCATGAACACGTTCGCACCGCTTTCTACTAGAAATATTTGATGCACCTTATTGTAAAATAATATTGGATGACCAAGATGATCCATTTCAATAATTCCACAAGTGCAGTAGTCAATATGCTCGGTCTCATTTCCTCTCCTACACCTAATATCAATACAATCTATATCATTCATGTAATCGTGAAAAAATTCGTTTGCCTGGAATTTATCATCGAATAAAAAAACCTTGGGTTTGTTAATTTTTACAAAATGCATCATGGATAATGATTTTTCCTCTTCAATCGTTTTATAATTGTGGCAACCCTCATGCATTGTATGTACTATCATATATTTAGTCATATTACTTGATTATATATTACGATAATGGTTTAAATTGTTTTACAATCAAATTAATAATTGTATTTTCAACGAACATATTTACCCGCTTTTGTAAATGAATCCACAACGAAAATTATGAATATCCCCAAAAACGAATATAAAATAACTTCTTCAGTTACGTTGTTTGTTCTCTCATCTTGCTTTTCTTCAAGTAGATTTATCATATAATTAATTTTTTGTAACAATACATCTTGACTATCTGATGCCTGACTGCTTATCATCTGATTGTTGTAATATTGCTTGTTTACTGGATTTTTGGCATAAGTAGGTAACATTTTTTTATAATAGTCTTCGACACTCTTGGTGTCACCGTAATTAGTATTAAAATTATTAAGATCCAAATCACTTCCATTGTTATACGTTGGCTGTGGTGGCTTACTTGATGTCTTAAAAATGTTTTTATTGCTTTCGTTTGACATATTATGCATTTGTTCTGTGGTAATAGTTTTGGTGACCCCGGAAGATACCGGTTGAGGAGGAGGGTTAAAGTCTCCTAAACCATCTCCTTCAGTATCTGTACTTTCATGGATTTTATCCAATAAATTATTAACTTTTTCGGTGTCATAATTTTCTTTAACAAAACTTTTTTGTGTTTTGTTATGCTGACGTTTTCGATTTATAATATTGTCATTTTCATTATTATCTTTCAAACTTTCTTCAAATGGGGCAGCATACATTGCTAAAGACATTCTTATTAAAAATTTAGATAATAATTTGTAAAAGACACTGAAATGTTAGAATAAAGATGTAAAGGTATTGTATTTTTACATTTCAAATAAAAATTATATTTGAAATATTATATAAATGGACTTTAAGATAATTGGCAAAGATAAAGTTGGCGGTGCGGTTCTCCTACTACTTATAGTTTTAATTTCCCAAGCTAGGATTTTAGACACATTGTTTGATACTCTTTTAGGAAGAGCTGTTTTAATTGGTTTTATTTTAACTATTAGTTACATGAATAAAATATTAGGTGTTGTTTCGGTTTTATTAATCATTATCGCATTTAGTAACAGTGGTCTAATGGAAGGTTTAGAAGGTATGCCTGATGTAAAAAAAACACCTGATTCTAAAACCGAAATTGAAAAAAATAAAATTAAAGCCACTAAACCTAAACCAGTAACAAATGCTACAACAGAATCTACAACACATGATACAACACATACAACAACAACTTCTAAAAAGGATGATGACACAAATAAAGAATCTGCGCCTAAAGCTACTGAAGGATTTGATATTTTAGGGAAAGAGAGGAGCATACAACAAGGTAAAAACTCAAATTCAATACAGACAAATAAAGACGAAAGTGGTACATTCATGCCATTTGAGGACTGGTCTTCAATGGATTCATATTCTATATTCTAAACTAATTTGTATTGTATAATTATATATGAATAAAATACAAATTTGCATAATTATAGTAACCGTGATTTTTGTATTTATAGTATTGTCAACAAACAATACTGAGGAAGGATTTACCCCTTATATGCGTAGAATTTACAGACCATATGTTAGAAAAGCTAGGATTGTCACTGAGAGTTTTTACAAAAAGAATACAAATAACGTGGACATTCTTTTTAGAAAATTTGGAATCATATAAGTGAATTTTCTGTAAAAAATATTTTAATATATTATTTTAATATAATGAAGCAACCTAAGATTATTCCTAATGATACAAGTGTATTTACATGGTTAACAAACATACCTGGTTTTATTAATCAACATGTAATGTATTTGAATAATAGTAAATATTTCGCTGGTATCATAATGATTTTGTTAAATATTGGATCTAAATTCATATCTATTCAATTCAGTAAATCTACGGAACAGTATATCAAATATTCTGTTGGGAAACAACTACTTGTGTTTTCAATGGCGTGGATGGGAACTAGAGACATTTATACAGCTCTTGGGCTAACTGCTATTTTCACAGTTTTATCCGATTACTTGTTAAATGAAGAAAGCTCTTGTTGTATAGTTCCTGAAAAATATAAGGTTCTTCACAAACTGATCGATACTAATAATGATGGCGATGTTAATGAAACTGAAATAACATCTGCTATTTCAATCTTAGAAAAGGCGAAACGAGAGAAGCAACGAAAACAACAAAAAGATCTCTTGGTAAAAATGGATTTTCATAAGTATGATTATGATAACAAGTAAAATAATATATTTTACACCTTTTAACATTTAAAACGCCGATTTTTATAAAATTGAATTAAATATATACAATTATTAAGTGAATAACACAATTACATAAATGGTTTTCATATACACTCTTAAACTAATACAAGGCAAATATTATGTAGGTAAAACAAATAATCCTTCTTTTAGATTATATAATCATTTCAATTTAAATGGTTCTGCTTGGACGATGAAATATAAACCAATTGAACTATTAGAACTTATACCAAACTGCGATGAATATGATGAAGACAAATATACAAGAAAATATATGGATAAATATGGAATTGACAATGTGCGTGGTGGGTCATTTGTGTCAATTGAATTAGATAAAACCACAATCCAACATTTGACACAAATGAGTAATGGAACAAACGATAAATGTTTTATATGTAGCAAAGCAGGACATTTTGCCAAAGATTGTAAAGAACAAGATGAATACGAAGAAGTTTGGTGTTGCGAAAAATGTAATAAAGAATTCGACAATCAAAAACAATGTGAAACACACGAACAACAATGCGAAGACGAATTGGAAGATGACGAAGAATCTGAAGATGATGATGAAGACAACGCTGAATCTAATGGTTGTTGTTTTAGATGCGGAAGAGAAGGACATTACGCAACATCTTGTTATGCTTCAAAACATATCAAAGGATATTATTTAAAATAATTCGGCGTTTTAAATGAGAAAAGGTGTAAAAATAATACATTCAAAAATAATACATTCAAAAAATGATTGTATTATCTATTTTTCCGTGTTTGGTTATTCGTATTTCCTGTATTTGTATTTCTTGAATTTCTTGTAATAGTATTCTTTGTTGTTTTATTGCCTGGTAAATTTGCGTAAACTGGTGGAATTACATACGGAGTACCTGTAAATTCAGAATAAGATTTTTTTATTGCATTATACCTTTGTACACATTTAACATCACTCATTTGTTGACTAGTTATCTGATCTCCAATTTGTAACTCCAAATCTAGTGTTATATAATAGGAAGTGTTTGAATTATCGTATAGTTTATTTAGATTTTTTACAGCGTATGGGTTTTGACCCATTGTATAAGGGTTTTGACCAATTGTATAAGGGTTATAATTCATTCTGTTAGGAACATCACCACCTACTTGTATTTGATCTTCAATTTGTAACTGATCCCCAATTTGTAAATATTTATCATGTTGTGTTTTTAAAGTATCATCATTGGTTGTAAAATTCGAAGTAAACGATGTTATAAATTTTTCATCTTGTTTATCCTTGTCCTTCTTTTCATATATTTTGTAAAAACTTCCTTCTATAGCCTTGAATATAGTCGGTAGAAAACTAAAAGAAGCCTTCGAATCAGCGTCTAGATTGAAATAAAACGTAGCATAAATAACAAATAATATATATAAAGGTGGCATTATTTTATCATCGCTTTTATCAAAAATTGAAACTGTCATTTTTGTTTTTGAAACTAATGGTGTAGGTTTTTTTATGATCTTTTTCATCAAATAGTTGAATGTAATTAGTTCATAATGATTATTATTGTAATACAAAAACATATATCGGTTCCATTCGGTGCAATCATTCATAAATGGTATTCTTAATTTACCATCAATTTTCTCAATTGTTATTATGTTTAAGTTTAACACCTTACATAACGCATCTATAGCTACTACATTAGCCCAATAATTGTTGCTCTGAATATATGTCATAATATCCGCATTTGTTTGTAACAATTGAAATGGTTTATAATAATTAATATCGTTGATTGTTGGGATTGTTTCTGGTTTTTGAATTAGAAAGTTATCACCACTTTTATATACAAAATCAAGTAAACTTGTATAAGTCAAAGAAGGATCTTGCTCAGTTATCGATTCTTTTAGTTTTTTTTCAAAAAATGAGTTTAAATATGTAACACGTTCCTGCGCAGTTGTTTTATAAGTTGGTAAATTAGGTGATTGGATTATGAATTGCCCTACGATATATCGTAAATATTTTTGTGTAAACCATTTCACTCCATTACCATAATTATTATGCGTGATTCGATTGGATTGATTAGTGAAATTATAATAATTAATCGCATCAGCTACAGCTATAAAATAACAATCACCTTCTCCGGTATTTAAATTTGCCTTCATACCCTTTACTGTTTCTTTATACGCCAATTCACTTATATTATTGGAACCAATCTTTACATTTATGGTTGTCGTATTCAAATAAATTTTATTTATCTCCTTTTGAAAATTAACGTTCATATTTTTGTAAATCGTGTTCACCATAAAATACAAATTTGAAAAATAGTCTCTCAAGAACTTTGTGGATTTTTGTGAGATTTCTAAAGTTGGTTCACGTAGTACTGGTTGGTCTTCAACATATTTGATTTCTTCTGGTTTCTCTTGCTCAATTGTTGGAATTTTTGATATTTTTGTTGGTGTTGGTTGCGTTATTAGAGCAGTTGATTGTGTTGATTTAATTGGTTTATTGAATGGTATAATTGCACCACTTGTTTCTGGGACACGTGCAGTGACTATAGGTGTAGCTACAGGTGTAGATACAGGTGTAGCGAGTGCCGTAGGTAGAGGTATTTCACTCGTCTTTACGCCTGTAAAATTAGGGCCATATAAAACAGTTGAAGGCAGCGTTTCAAGTAGTTTCTCTCTACTAATTTCATCCTCTTTTACAATTGACGAAACAATTTGTTTTTGAACTAATCTATTAATGTCAATTGGCTTAGTGTTCACTTGCCAGTCGCCTTTACTCCATAAAGCATCTACAATAACATACGGTTGACCGCTTATATATATAACGCTCTTGGCAGGAAATATAGTGTCAATTGTAACTTTTATGTTATTATCTACATAACCTTCTTTGGTAGCCTGTTCCAATGTTTTGGTTGGCTGACTCCCATGAAAATTAATCAATGAATTAAACAGTCCTTTATTAAAAAATTCTTTAACCCTTATATCTTTTGGTATTTGATCTATTACGGATTTGTTTAATTTTACCAATGGATTAAAATTGACTATATTGTCATCCTTACCAATTTTGGGGATTGTCATTGTAGGTTTATACTCCAGTTTTTGAAATCCTGGAATACTGGTCCTGAGTGTTATTCTCAATTCATTTGGGATTTCCGTTTTTTGTAAATTTGTTGTAGTATTCATACTTATAGTAATAGTATATTATTTATAGATTTCACGGAACTAATTGCTTAAATTGAGCTGGTTTAGAAATAGTATGATTTACAAAACAAAATAAATTCCTCGTAATATATAACATGGATTATAAAACAGACGGTGCAAAAACACAATTCGCAAAAATGGCACGACAAGATGCCGAACATGATATTCCAATATTAACAAGTGAATTCAAAAACAACACAAACATTTTAAATTCTTTTAATACTGGATTACCGCATAATAGTGGTGATACACATAATACTGAATGGGCAGTATTAGAATCTGTTATAAATGGTTTTAAAAATAAAATCAACACTGAAATACCAGATGTTACAGTGGATAGTCAACAACCCGCAAACTTTGATGTTATAATACCCGATACGGAATTTAAAATAAATTACACAGCTGTTAGTTTTACAATAAAAAGTGATACAAATGTGAAGGCTAATATTGAACCAGCAACAAGTGACGTAGGTAAAAACTTTTGTTCAAATACTGGTATTTGTAATAATGTTAATGGTACAAACCAAGCAATTTTTATAGTAGATTTCAATCAGCATGGGTTTTTGGCGGAATTGAAGAACGGTGTTAACGACCCTAATAACGATTATACAATACATTTTGTTACCACACCTGAGGTTATTAATGATCCTGCTCCAAAACCATCCGTTCACGACAAAACATTGTTTAGCGACTCTGTTAACGGTATAACCTTAAAATCGTACATTCAAACGAGTCTTGATGGATGTGTTTACTCGTCTTACGAAGACGATATTATTGATGTAAACAATAACTTTTTCTCAACATTGGATTTTACATTGTCGCCAATCCAACAAGTATTTGAAAAAAAAACATCACGATTAGTAACAAATCTAAACATTAAACAATTTGGACAAACCCCAATTGAGGTAAATGACAGTAAAAGTGGAAACAGTAATGCAAATGTATTTAATAAACTTAAATCAATTATAGCAAAAATTGGTAACAAATCCAGTACTACTCAATTAAACTTTGATTTTAATGTAAATTGTCAACGAAAGAGAGGTGGTGATTGGTGGCAAGCATTGTGTTGCCATGATATTTATAATCGTACGTTTACTCAAATATTACCAATACTTGGAACTGGTGAAAATGCAAACACTACATTTGATCGAAAAATTCCGGTTTATTTTGTTACTCATGATAAAATTGCAGGTGCGTATGCTCTTATGATGGGATGTAATGTGGTTTTTTTAGATTGGTATGGCCGTGTAATTGTGTTAAAAAATACAACAGATCCAGCCAATATCACAGATGGTTCAATTTCAAACGAAGAATCTATATTTATCAAGTTAAAAACGTTGAGTGATTCATTCAGTAGTCTTTTAACTATAATTAACGAATATCAAAGTGTGAGAGATAGTGTTATTCAAAATGCTGATTCTGAATTGAATACTAGTATAACAACATGTACTGCAGCGTTTGAAAAGATTAATAATACAACTTATCAACCAATTATTAACGGTGTCGTTCTTAAAGATGTTTTTAGGGCAGCCGTAAAATTAGAGTTTACTAGACAAAGTTTAATTGATGTTTCTAATGATTTGACTTTTATAAATGACAATCAAGGTATTTTAACTGGAGATTATAATGCAGACAATAATGATAAATTGCTCAAACTGAACCGAACATATTATCGGTTACTATCAATTAAAAATCAAATTATCAAATTTACAACAGATGGTGCTGATATGTCAGGAGCATTAAACGCTTGGATGGAATGTATTAAGAAGCAAAATGTATATAAAGTAATAAATGATTTATTTGGTTCCGAAGAAGACCAAGAAAATAACACTTTTGACATTCGTTTATTAAATGTTTCAAACCAACAACCTGTTCTTGTAGATAAACATATTTTTTTACCATACATTCAAAATTTGTCACCTGGAAATAAAGATAAAATTAATGGTCTTTTAAATTTATTAGTACCAATTTCAATTAGTTATAATAATACTTTAGAAACCACATCTACATTTTTTAGAAGAGGTAATCGAGTACCAGCAACTAAATTGTTTTTCAATAAAGTTGCAAATTTTATTGTGGAGTGCAGACATTTTGTTTATGTAGTAGAACCAAATCGAGAAATTATAGTCCCTATTGTTAGCGATTCAACTGACGTGATTATTGTTGGAGAAGATTTTAATGATATTACAAACCTGAAAAACAACCTTATTTCGATTGATCCAGGTACAAACGAAAGTACAAACGAAGACAAAATTGTTGTAAATTGTGCCGTTGAAACAAAACAAGTTACTTCCTCTTTATTGACTGGACTGATCACGAATAATTACTTGACTAACATAAAAATGAAAACAAGGGGTTTCTTTAAGACTTCTTCTAAAGGAGGAACTATTGGTGTTGAAAATGAATCATTACCTGCTTTACGAGACTCAATTGAAATGACAACTGAAGATATCGATAGTATTAAAGGTCTTGAATCAAGTGAACTGAATCCATTTGATGATGTGAACTTTGGATATCATCCTCTTTTGCCAATATACATGATATTGTCATCCTTCTGGAATTCTTTGGAACCCAAATTAGTAGATAGTTGTTATTACTATAGGTATGCGAATTACTATACAATGCTGGAAAAAATGGTTACAGAAATAACAACGAATTATCTTGACGATCCAAAGAATAACTCGAAAATTGTATCTGCCTATTTAATAGGGTTTTCTTTGAAATCGTTTTTCTTCACATCAGATCATTATCCTGATATTTTTGGTAAATTTAAAGAAAAAGTCTTTCTGGGTGATAATGACAATTATATGACAATGTCGTTATTAAATAGTTCATTCTCGAACACAATGTCAGGAAATATTATTGAATCACAACATGAACAAGATTTCACACTTCAATTATTAAATTCACAATTGATAATGGATTTCTTTACAAATTTGGATATAACTAAAATTGTTAGTGTATATGATATTATCATTACGGATGACATGGATGTTATTAATAAACAAAAGGTTCTTGAAATGCTTAACAATGATATTTATAATCTATTGGGAAGGATTGTTACAAAAATCAATCTAGATAGAAAAGGCAATGATATACAGTTTGTACCTGTTGTGAATGAACCAATTATTACAAAGCCATCACTTGAACGCTCTACAACATCTGTTTCTGAGTCTGGTAGTGAAGGATCTAGAAGTCCAATAAGTGATAGTGAAAACTCAATTGGTAATCAAGAAAGCTTACTTAGTAGTGGAAAAGATAATACGGGTTATTCAAGTAGTGAGGAATCAACCGATGTTAATAGTGTATCACAAACGCAATCACAATTTCAACCGCAATCGCAATTTGAATCACAGCCAATAATAAGCACATACGATGAAAAAGAAGAAGGTTCTACAACACCAATGACTGATGATGATTCAAATGTTAAAGGACCAATCGCAAAAAAACAAAAAACTGGAGTTAGTGATAATAAAATGGAAATAGGAGGTAAAAAATATACAAAAAAAACAAATAAAGGCAAATCAACCCGCAAGACAAAAAAACGTAAATGAAATAGTTTCGAACAATGTTATAAAAGTCTTTAAGTAGGTTAGGCCATTTATTATATAAAAAGTAATCTTAATTTTCCCAAGACTTTTTTCGGGAAATCGATTTTGGACATTTATAAATGTCCAAATTTGACTTTGGGAAAATAGTTTTGGAAAAACACACGTT
>Ga0247843_1006204_pt1 | contig 15814 bp, 14 predicted proteins | sample LaCruzMarch2017__FD_192420 | JGI IMG/M metagenome (GOLD analysis project Ga0247843, IMG submission 192420) | Freshwater microbial communities from meromictic Lake La Cruz, Castile-La Mancha, Spain - LaCruzMarch2017_8m | ecosystem: Environmental > Aquatic > Freshwater > Lake | place: Spain... | reverse complement strand
TGATTAGCAGCGAGTTAAAGCAAAAGCCACAGGATGGAATCTATCTATTTTATAATCGTGGTCATGATAAGGTTAAATGCCTGTCTTGGCACAAGAATGGCTTTATCTTATTATACAAGCGCTTAGAGCTGGCTCGCCTGCAATTGAAGAATTTTATCTTGAGCTTTGGATATTAATCCCATTTGTTCTTCGTGGCGGATTCCAAAATCAAGGCAGCTGCTAGGAGCCGATACTTCTCCTTCTAAAATAATATTTTCTTGCATTTCGCCGGAGGGCTTAATATCATATTCTTCAAATACTATTCGATAATACTTGCTCACTAAAGCCCCTAAAAAATTTCAATTGAAGCTAGTGCAGTCATATTATCGCCTCAAGTCAACCATAAAAATTACACTTACTTCATTGATCGAGAATTTAAAAAAACCTTGAGGCTGCAGATTAATGCTCTCGAGTGGCTGTGAAGTTCAGTTCTGGATATCTTTCTTGAACCAAGGACAAATTCACGCGGCTCGGAGCCAAATACGTTAAAGTGTCTGAACTATCCAATGCTAAATATTCCTGGGCCTTGTTTTGAAAATCATGTATGGCCTTATCATTGTCACTGGTGACCCAACGCGCGCAAGCAATTTGCACAGGCTCATAGAAACATTCGACTTTATATTCATGTTTTAAGCGATGAGCCACCACATCAAACTGTAACACCCCCACAGCACCCAAAATTAACTGTTGACTGAGCACAGGTCGAAACACTTGTGTTGCACCCTCTTCAGAAAGCTCAATTAATCCTTTTAACAATGCCTTGCTTTTCATCGGATCTTTTAAGCGTACCAAACGGAACATTTCTGGTGCAAAATTAGGAACACCTGTAAATTTAAGTTCTTCTCCCTCAGAAAAAGTATCTCCTATACGAATGGTCCCATGATTATATAAACCAATAATATCACCCGCATACGCTTCTTGAATCTGACTTCGATTGGCGGCAAGAAATATTAGAGCTTGAGGAACACTAATTTCTTTATTTAATCGCAAATGTTTAAGTTTCATGCCCGGTTTAAACTGACCTGAACAAATGCGCATAAAAGCAATGCGATCACGATGCTTAGGATCCATATTCGCCTGAATTTTAAACACAAAACCGCTAAATGCTGTCTCAATCGGCTTGACCTCACGTTGTATAGACTGACGAGAACGCGGCTCTGGTGCATACTTCGCCAAATCATCTAAAAACAACTCAATACCAAAGTTATTGATTGCCGAGCCAAAATAAACCGGTGTTTGCAGCCCTGCCAGATAAGCCTGCTTATCAAACTCATGAGAAGCACCCTTTATCAATTCAATTTCAGCACGCAATTCCAAAGCCATATCGCCAATGGCTTCATCCAAGGCCGAATTATTTAAACCATTAATCACTAGAGCATGTTGTTTTTGTAGTTGTTGACCCGATTGAAATAAAAAGATCTTATCCAACACCAGATGATAAACACCTTTAAAACGTTTCCCCATGCCTATCGGCCAGGTAATCGGAGCACACTGAATTTTAAGAACCGATTCAATTTCATCCAACAAATTGACCGGATCTCGTCCTTCACGATCTAATTTATTGATAAATGTGGAAATCGGTGTGTCTCGAAGTCGGCAAACCTCCATTAACTTCAAGGTTCTATCCTCAACACCTTTTGCGGCATCGATGATCATCAATGCCGAATCGACCGCGGTTAAGGTTCTATAGGTATCCTCAGAAAAATCTTCATGCCCAGGGGTATCTAAAAGATTAAAAATACAATCACGGTGACAAAACTGCATCACTGAGGTGGTTACAGAAATTCCTCTTTCTTTCTCCATCGCCATCCAATCGGAGGTGGCATGCTTGCTGGCTTTTCGACCTTTAACGGTCCCTGCCATCTGTATGGCACCTCCAAAAAGCAACAGCTTTTCAGTAACCGTCGTTTTACCAGCATCAGGATGCGAAATAATCGCAAAAGTTCGCCGTTTTTTAACTTCTTCCAATAAGTTTTGCATGCGTCATTATCATTGAGTAAAATTTCTCACGATTTTACACTATTTTGCTCAGGCCGTTAAGCATAAACGAATTATACTGGGATCATAGAAGATTTTTTGAACCACACTATAGGGAACATTTCGCCAATCGGGATAGGTCCAACGCGGATGCTTGTCTTTATCAATCAACATAGCCCTCACCCCTTCATAGATTTCAGGAAGCTCCAAAAAGTGCTGCAATAAGACAAAGTCTTGTTCCAGTGCTTGTTTAACATTGAAGCCTTGAGCAAGCTTCATTTGTTCAAAAGTGACAATCATACTTAAAGGACACAGACGCCCAATAGCCGTTGCAATATCATGCAAACCATCATCTTTGGCAGACTCAATATTTTCCATCAATACATAAAATGAATCACAATCGAATCGCCAAAAATCCTTGGGTGTTTGTGCTTGATGCATGGATCTCGGGATTAAATAAGGCTGCAACAGATGAGACATTTGCCCGAAAGCATCTTGCGTCCAATTCGTGTCAATCAGCGTCTTAAGCAATCCACCCCAATCTGAGGTTTGAATGCCACCATATACCAAACCAAATTCCAGAATATGATCAAACGATAAGCGCTGTGCAAAAACACCCAAATAATTTTGCCAGGCTCTAGGCATTTTATTGAGAATCGCCGTTCCTGCCACATCTGGAAACAAGCCAATGACCGTTTCAGGCATTGCAAACACCATCGCTTCTCCAGCGATAGGAAATGCCACATGCATGCCAAGGCCTACACCACCACCCATGGTGATACCATTCATTAATGACATCACCGGTTTTGGATAAGTATTCAGAAGGTATATCATCTGATACTCTTTTTCAAAAAAACCAAGTTTGGCATCTAAGGGCTCAGCGCGCATTTGATAGACCGAACGCACATCCCCACCTGCTGAAAAAAAATCAGTGGTTTGCGAGCGAATCACCACCACATGCACCCTGGTATCATTCTTCCAAGCCTGCAATTGCTGATAAATAACCTCTATCATGTCCATACTGATAGCATTGAATGCCTTCAATCTATCTAAAGTAATAAACCCAACTTGACCTTCAATTGCAAAATGTACCGTCATCATTAAAAACCTTTAAATTGCGGTTGACGTTTCTCTAAAAAGGCCATCACACCTTCTTGTTTGTCTGCACTGGCACAGGTCTTTGCAAACTGCAAAGCCTCAAGCTCTAAACCTTGGGACATTGACATATCCGCACCCAACAAAATACTATCGATTGCACCACGAATAGCAAGCTCTGGAAGCTTCACCAATTGTTTTAAATAATCCATGGCCTGTTGTTCAAGATGGTCTTCCACCACCCAGTTGGCAAGTCCCCATTGGCATGCAGTTGGTGCGTCAATCAAACGTCCAGAAATACACATATCAATGGCACGTGCCCGCCCCACCAAGCGACAAAGTCGTTGCGTGCCTCCATAACCAGGAATCACACCCAATTTGACTTCAGGTTGTCCAAAATAGCTTTCCTGATGAGCCATGCGCAAATGTGCTGACATGGCAAGCTCACAGCCACCACCTAAAATATGACCATGCACTGCAGCAAGACTGGGTTTACCCATGGACTCTAAGGCATTAAAAATATCTTGTCCAGCTTTGGCGAAATCATATCCGGATTGGGCATTACACTCTGCTAGGCGATTGATATCGGCACCGGCACAAAATGACTTGCCATTACCAATCAGCAAAATTGCTTTAACTGAATGTTGCTCTTTAGCGTCTAAAAAAGCTTGATGTAAAGCGGCTAACAAATCAGCATTCAACGCGTTGTGTTTTTCTGGTCGGTTCAGTCTTAAACTTAAAATGCCATCATATTCATTTGCAATTAAACAATCCATGTGTATATCCTTCTATTTAAATACTCCTACCAAGGCAAATCATCTTCAAAAACGGACTTAGCCGTGATCTCACACATGATTTCATTGGTGCCTTCTAAAATTTCATGCACCCGCAAATCCCGATAAATTTTTTCAACATGATAATCTTTTAAATAACCATATCCGCCGTGCAATTGTATAGCTCGATTGACAATTTGACTACAATGCTCCGTGACAAAGTGTTTTGTCATGGCACAATATCGGGGGGCTATGATATCACCCGCATCATACAATTTGGCGGCTTGCATGAGCATGCCTTTGGCGGCTTCATAATCAATTAACATTTTTGAAAAGTCAAATCGTAACGCCTGCATTTTCGAGAGCGTTTTACCAAACTGCATTCTTTCTTGCATATAACGTTGGGTAAGCGCCATGGCTTTACGCGCCCCGCCTAAAGAGCAAGCAGCAATATTAATTCTACCACCATTTAAGGCTTGCAAGGCATAGCGAAACCCCTTGCCCAACTCCCCCATTAAATGACTTTTGGGAACCTTGCAGTCTTCAAAGTACATCATAGCTGTGGGTTGATTGCGCCACCCCATTTTATGTTCTTTTTGGCCAAAGCGTACCCCAGGCAAATCTTTTGGAATCAAAAGACATGAAATCCCTTGATAACCGTCATCTCCAGTGCGGACCATGGTGATATAGACATCGCTAATTCCAGCACCTGAAATAAACGCTTTGCTGCCATTTACTAAATAATAATCACCTTTATCAACAGCAGTGGTTTTAAGGGCTGCGGCATCCGAACCAGAACTGGGTTCAGTTAAGCAATAGCTGGCAATTGCTTGCATTGAGGTAAGCTTTGGCCCCCAAAACATACGCACCTGTGGTGTTGCATATTTATCTACCAAGGTTACGGCCATATTATGGATAGATAAAAATGCACTAGTACTTGGACATCCTGATGCCAGCTCGGCAAATATTAAGGCCCCATCTAGACGACTTAAATGCGTTCCACCAATATCTTCTTGTGCAAACACGCCGCCAAGGCCTAAGCTTGCGGCAAGTTGAAACATCTGAATTGGAAAATATTCCTTTTCATCCCAGGCCAAAGCATTGGGCCAAATGTGTTCTTCCGTAAACGAAGACACCATCGCAATAATTTGTTGTTGTTGTTCAGATAAATAAAACATATTCACTCACCTTTGATGAACAAAAAAACTTTAAAAAAAATATATTAGAACAAAGACATGAGGGGTACAAGTAATCGGGGTAAATTAACCTTAGTTGTTGGTATGCAAGCAATAAATTGCGTTATAAGAAAGAAGGCCAAAAAAACATGTACAGCAGTTATTTCATAAAGTTGTTGAGCGCAACGCACCCCTATATATTTTTAGATTCTTGAAAACCAGGGCGCATGGATTATTATTTTTAATCTCATGAGCCGAAAATTTTGTTGTTGTTTTTAGAATAAAGTCATTCTATAGTGGTTTTTAGCATTGATGGGGTTGTATAAACTTATGTTTACCGTTGCATTAATTGGTGGAATTGCTTCTGGAAAATCCAGTGCATTGGCATTTTTTCAGGAAAAAAATATTACCTGTATCTCAGCTGATACGATTGCCAGACGTCTTACTGAGAAAAAAACCCCCGATTACCAGGCTATCGCTCAATATTTAGGCTCTGATTATTTAGATGCCCACGGGGACTTAGATCGCCGCAAAATGCGTAAGCACTTACTGTACAGCCCCACTTTTAAGCAATGGCTGGAACAACTTCTCCATCCCAAAATTCGTCGCCAGATATTAGAATTAAGGGAGCAGGTCACATCACCCTACTGTGTCTTAGAAATTCCTCTGCTTAAAGATAAAAAAAGCTATGGTATTGATGAAGTGCTCTGCATCAATTGTGATGAAAAAAAACAAATCCAACGCCTACAGCAAAGACATTTAACTACAGAAGAAATTAAAGGCTTTCTTGCTGCGCAAATTCCTTTGCAAGAGCGCATTGAACTGGCTGATGTCGTGATTAACAATCATGGGAGTTTGCAAAATTTTTATCAGGCTTTAGAGCCTTTACATGAAAAATATTTAAAGCTTAGCTCAGAGGGGCAAAAAACTTCATAATGTTCTCTTCGGTCCACATCATTTGCATATTACCTGCGGCATCAATGGTTTGATCAAAAAGGGCATGCTTTCGGGTTTGCAACTCCAGCATCGATTCTTCCACTGTCCCTTTAGCTATCAAATGATACTCAAACACAGGTTGCTCTTGACCAATGCGGTATATGCGATCAGTGGCTTGACTACTGACGGCAGGATTCCACCAGGGTTCATAATGAATCACGGTATCGGCTTTGGTTAAGTTTAGCCCCAAGCCCCCTGCTCTTAAACTTAAAAGGAAAACAGGAACATCACCTTGCTGAAAACGCTTGACCAATACATCCCGCTTTTGAGTTTTTCCGGTTAACACCTGAAAGGGGTACTTTTTTTCCTGCAATTGCAATTCAATTAGATGCAACATTTTGGTAAATTGAGAAAAGATTAAAACACTTCTTCCCTCAGCCATAATATTGTCTAGCATTTCCATCAAATGCTTAAGCTTGGCTGACTCAGCACAAGATTCGGGGTTCCAATTGCCTGGCAATAAAAGCGGATGACAACATATCTGGCGCAGTTTTAATAAGGCATCCAACACCACCCAACGTGAGTTGACCAAACCCTTCTCTGCTAAAGCCACTTGAACTCTGTCTGCTAGCAAACACCTTAAGGTTTCATATAATTCAAATTGGTCACCTTCTAAGTTGAGCTTTTGAACAATTCGGGTTTTCTCAGGAAGGTTTTTCAATACTTGTTGTTTGCTACGTCTTAAAATAAAAGGTTGAATACGGGCAAGCAAATCTTGATGTATCTCTTGATTTTGATTGAGCTCAATGGGGGTTTGAAAGGATTTACGAAACTGGGAGCGAGTGCCTAATAATTGTGGGACTACAAAATCAATCAAACTCCACAACTCCCCTAAATGATTTTCCATAGGGGTCCCTGTTAAACAAAAACGTATCTTTCCCTCTAAACTTTTCAGAACTTGTGATTTTTGACTTTGAAAGTTTTTAATCAATTGCCCTTCATCAAGAATGATATGTGAAAAGTTAAATTTTTTGAAAATAGTCGCATGTCTTTGCACCATCCCATACGACGTTATAACAATATCGGCTTTTTCCCATTGGGCAGGTAGTTTCGATTTGCCATGATAAATTTGCATTTGTAATTGCGGGGTAAATTGATTGCACTCATCTTGCCAATTGGTCAACAAGGAGGTAGGGACCACTAACAGAGCCGGACTTTCTAACAGTTTTGCATCTTTTAAACTGGAAAGATAAGCGAGCATTTGAATGGTTTTACCAAGCCCCATGTCATCGGCTAAAATACCTCCAAATCCTGATCGATGGAGTGAGCGCAACCAACGGACACCCTCTAATTGATAAGGTCGCAGCTGACATTGTAATGATGGAGAATGACATGATTCTAAGGTCATCAATTCAGGCTCTAAAAGCCAACTCATGTTTTCCCATGCTTGATTGCTATGCCAGATGTTATCGGCATCGGCAATTGAGCTGGTCCATTGCTGGAGCTTTTTAATCAACCTCCAATCTGATTGCAACATCAACTTGGAACTTTTAATTTGCAAATTAGATTCGACAATGCGTTGTAAAAACCATTTTATCCGCCACCAAGCAACTCTTAATACATGGCCATTGGCATGGGTCATTTCAAACATCATTTGGTCGTCTTTGGTCATCAAATTGGCATAGGTGTAATTTTCCAGAAGATAGACGACGATATCAATTAAATTCCACTGCTCATCTTGCTGCTCAATACTGAGCTGATATTGAAAGCCATTTTCAGTATCTCCAGACCAATCGGCGTGCCAATGTGATGCCTGGGAAGACGTGTCGTCTTTTAACCAGTTTACACTGGCATAGCTGTTTTTAGGTTTTTTCTGTGCACCTAAATGGTTATCCAACCAACTCATCAGTCCGGAAACAATATGCACACAGGGCATAGAAGAGGTGCATAAACACTTATAATTTTTCTCGCTCCACTGCTTTAAGTCCGAGTGCGTGGTAAAAATCTGACCCTGATCATCTTTCACCCGAGCCATAAAAAATCCATCACTTAAGCGGGTTTGAAGAACATGGCCATCGTCTACGGAACGTCTTGCCTTAAGAAGCAAAGATGAATGATTCATCGATTGAATGAGTGATAAAATTTTTTCAATCAGTAACATGAAGGCCTTGGCTTTGAAGAGATAGCATCAAAAATAGCTATTTTAGCGTATTTGTATAAAAATTAATACGACAATTCAAAAGTTAAGTGCAGATGCGAAATAATATTGCTTTATCAGCTAAACATCTACAGCCCCGTTCGGGAATATTTTGTTTTTTTACCACAAAAATAGTCTAATTATTACGTTAGTGTCACAAAGTTTCGCTCTTGGTGTCTTTAGTTCAATCTATCCTAACGTAATCAGCAGTCGCTAGTAGCGCAAATAATGAACAGGAAGACCAGGCAAATTAACATCCAAGCAGAGGTTTTAGGTTTGTCGGATGTAGCAATAAGAGCGTCACAACTGATCTAGGTGCAAGGCAAATCACAATACGTGTCAGCGGCATAAAAGATGAGATTTTATGCCGCGAATATAATCGGCCGACAAACCCTCGGCCGTGGAAGACGTGTGCAGAAAAGAGGATGTTGATTGATAAATACAGTTCAACGCAAAGACGCCAAGAGCCAATAAATTGTTATAATTAAAAAAATAAATTGACCCCGAGGACTGGAATACAGGAAAATATTCTAACACCTCATCATTTTTAATAGAAAATGAGCCATTCAAACATGCAAATTCTTTTAGCGCAATTTAATTCAAGCCTTGGTCATCTCGTTGAAAATAGCCAACGCATATTAGATATTATTGCCCAACATCATCAACAATATGATTTGATAGTATTTCCAGAATTGGCCTTGTCAGGCTATCCACCAGCTGATCTATTGTATCAACCTGACTTCCTCACTGAAATTGATAGCCATTTACAAGCCATCATTGATTATCCGTCAAAAGCAAAGATCGTTTTGGGGCTACCAAGGCTAGATAATGGCACGCTGTTTAACGCCCTGGCTTTCATTGATGGCAAAAAAGTACGATTTTATGATAAACGCGCCCTACCCAATGACAGTGTTTTTAATGAGAGTCGTTACTTTACTGAAGGGACTACACCTTTTATCATCTTTGAAATCAAGGAACACCGTTTCGGTCTTCTTATCTGTGAGGACATCTGGCAAAAAGCCCCCGTTTCGGGATTGTTGCAACATCACATTGATAGCATTATTTGTATTAACGCCTCCCCTTATCATCAAAGCAAGCAGTTACAGCGCTATGAACGATTAAAGTCTATTCCTAAAAACATTATTTATTTAAATATGGTAGGTGGACAGGATGAAATTGTCTTTGATGGTCAATCGATGGTTATCAATGCGCAAGGTGAGGTATGTGCAAAAGCACCGTGTTTTAAAGAAGCGCTTTTGCACATCACCTGGAAAAATCAACAATGGTCAGGCCCTATTGCCCCTGCCTTAACGCCGATTGAAGAGCTCTATCAAGCATTGCAATTGGGATTGTCTGACTTTATGCACAAAAATAATATGTCTAAAGCCGTGTTGGGATTATCCGGTGGCATTGACTCGGCATTGACTTTGGCTATTGCAAGCCAAGCCCTGGGGCCAAAAAAGGTACACGCTTTATTAATGCCCTCCCAGTATACTGCGCCGATGAGCATTGAAGATGCCATTGCACAAGCAGAAAAACTGGGAGTCAGTTATGACATATTGCCTATCGACAATCATGTTGAGATGTTTCAAAAACAATTGACCCAAGGTTTAGGGGAAGCACCCAATCCTATTGGTGCACAAAATATTCAAGCCAGAGTTCGGGGTATGCTTTTAATGGCTTATGCAAATCAGCACCAGGCAGTGTTATTATCCACCAGTAATAAAAGTGAATCGGCTGTGGGGTATTGCACGCTTTATGGGGATATGTGTGGTGGCTTTGCTGTCATTAAAGATGTCTACAAAACACAAGTTTACCAATTGGCAGAGCATTTGAATCGAGAAGAGGAGAACATCCCGCAGCGTGTCATCACACGCCCTCCTACTGCAGAACTTGCGCCCAATCAAACCGACCAAGATGCGCTACCTCCCTATGATATTTTAGATGCTTTACTCATCGATATTTTAGAAAACCGACTTTCAAAAAAAGCACTTTTAGCAAAGGGATTTTCAGAAACACTGGTGCAAGAGATCTATCAAAAAATAAAATGTAGTGAATTTAAACGTTTTCAAGCAGCGCCAGGAACAAAAGTATCCTCTGTGGCCTTTGGAAAAGACTGGTGTTTTCCCATCAGCAATGCTTGGAAAATTTAAAAAAAATATCCAATAATCATAAAAATAGTCTTGAAAATTCGCCCACAACGTATAACATGGTTTTATCATACTAAGGGTTGAAACCATGCGGCGTCTAAAATTTTCCACAGTGCTCTTATTAACCTCAATCATGCCCGCTTATGCAGCAACTCCCATTGATGGATTGTATTCAAGCGCATTTGGTGGCGCAGCATTTCTTCCTGGAAATGTGGATGTTACCTCTAACAACGTTAATTTAACGCAAAGTGCCTATGATGCAGGATTTGATGTAGGTGGTGCATTGGGATATAAATCGGCATTTTGGCGCTATGAAGCAGAAGTCACCTATATCCATGCCCAAATGAAAAAAATCGCTGTTAATAATATCGTCTCTAATGCCAACAGCAACGCTTACAATCAAGACGTAACTGCGATGATCAATCTGGCGTATGATTTGCCTTATAATCCAAGCTACCTAATTCAACCCTATATTGGCGCGGGAATGGGCTATGCCTGGGTGCAAACTAATTTTACCACACCCAATCAGTTTAGTTTTAATGCCACCAATTATGCATTCGCTTATCAGGGAACAGCAGGACTCACTTTTCATTTCTCTGAAAACTATAGTCTCTATGCCGGATATCGTTACCTAGGTACTACGCATTTAGATAAGAACGGCAGCATTTTTCAAGCCAATCTCGTTAATGCCGGCATTACCTATCGTTATGACAGTTGTGAATACAAATAGGATATAAGCGATGAATCTAAAAGTTTATTTAGCGGTAGTTGGACTCATTTCCACCTCTGCATACGCAGTCGACCCGGTATCTGGAACTTACGGTGGGGTGGTGTTGGGTGCCTCCTATATGTTTTCCATTCCGGCGCCGGCTACAGGTGATGTAATCATCGCTCCTACAGTATCAGGTACTACTGTAGCTGCTCTCGCGAAATATTTATCTACGTCACCAATCAGTTCTAGTAAAACAAACTACCAGCTCAACTATGGCCTCATGGGTTTACTCGGCGTCCAAGTCGGCTATCGCTGTGATGAGTTAAGAGTTGAGGGACAAATCTTCTACAATTCAAGCCCAGTAAGCTCACTGAGTATTTGGGACGGAACCTCCTCGGTAAAATTAAACAATAATAATAAGGTTGCAAATGTTATTTACCCTTCTGGTCAAACCAATGTCATCGCTGGAATGGCCAATTTCTATTATGATTTTATCCCCCCGTCTACTCTTGATAGCAATTTTGCGCCTTTTGTTGGTGTTGGTGTCGGTTACGCCAATGTACAGAACAACTTTAACATCAATTTCACCACTGCAGCGGCAACGGCAGCAGCCTCCACCACAACCACCCCAGCGGCATCAACAAAACCCATTAGCACACAGTTAAACCAAAACTCCATTATAGGTTCTTCAAATACGGCTGCCGGCCAGTTAATTGTAGGGATGTTATATTTTTTGGATGATTTTACTTATTTTGGCTTAGATGGCCGCATATTTTCAACCCTCAATATCAACGCACCACCTCCTTACAATACCATTAACTACAACTATCAATTCATTTCCGGCAATTTAACATTTAACGGTCACTTTGACCTAGGTTAATTATGCACATTTGGCCATCTTTATTAGCAGCAGATCTTCTAAACTTACATCAACAAATTACATCCTTATGTGAAGCCGGTGTCACTCAGATACACTTGGATATTATGGATAACCATTATGTCCCTAACCTAAGCTTTAGTGCCGATTTTTGCCAAGCGATTCACAAACAATTTCCCCAGGTCGAAATTGATGTGCACTTAATGACAACACCGGTGAATAATTTCATTGAAGCCTTTGCCTATGCAGGCGCTAAGCGTATTTCTATTCATGCCAATTCCACCTTGCATCTTAACGATAGCCTTGATCGCATTCAAAAACAGGGGTGTCGTGTTGGATTGGCTATCAATCCTGGAGAAGATATCTCTCATATGAAGTGGTGTATCCATCAGTTGGATTATGTGTTGTTAATGATGGTTAACCCCGGTTTTGGTGGACAAACGATGCTGCCTTTTGTCATTGAAAAAGCTAAATATTTGCATGTGCTTTATCCACAACTGCCTATCATGGTCGATGGCGGCATCAATCTTGATAATATCCCCGCATTGAAATCGGCAGGTGTGAGTGAATTTGTAGTCGGCTCCTCTCTTTTTAAAGCTAAAAACTTTCCTCATTGTATTCAAGACTTTTTACAAGTGATTCAACATCCATGATGTCTGGCTATATCCAAAAAATAAGTATTGTGTGTGCTCTTTGCATACCGCTAAACGCTGTTGCCAATGTTCAGTATTTGGAAAAATTTAACACCTATCGCTATTGGTCAACGCATCTGCCGCCAACCGACAATCCGCAACTGCTACAGTTTATCGAGCAGCCTGGTCCACTGGCAAAAACCTTGCGTGAGCAGTGGCTCACTTTTTTAGGCGATAAACAAAATTGGCCAGCATTGGCGCGCTACTATCAACCCAGCAACTCAATTGGCTTACAATGCTATGCAGCCCTTGCCTACTGGCAAACAGGACAACGTGATAAAGCCATTCGGATTGCTACACCACTTTGGTTAGATGGGCACCCTAAGCCCAATGCCTGTAATGCCATTTTTCATCAGTTGTCCCAACAACCCCAATGGCATAGCCACTTTTGGTCTAGACGCATTCGCAATGCGCTGGATCAAAAAGAACTGCTGCTGGCCAGACAGTTGTTACATCGTGGAAACAAAGACGATCAATTGGCTGCCGATAATTTTTGGCGCATTCACACGCAACCAGAGTTTTTTTCCAAGCTTAAGCCTGGGCCCTGGCGTGGTGAGCAGACCCTTTATGCCCTAAAACGGATGGTCGAGCTCAATCGAAAAAGTATCTTATCGTATTATCAAAAGGCAATAACGAGCAATATGCTTAGCGCCGACCAAGTACAACGTTTTAATGCTCATATGGCCTTGTATCTTTATATGCGCAATGATAAGCAAGCCTATGTGTGGCAATCTAGAGTAAGCCCTCCTTATCTGAACGCTACACTTTTAGAGTGGCAAATGCGTTATTCATTACTGCATGGAAAATGGTCTCAAGTACAATCGGCTATTTTGCGTCTACCCAAACCCTATACTCCTGAGCAGAATTATTGGTTAGCACAAGCCCAAAAACATTTAAACCAAAATGAGTCGGCACACCTGAGACTAAGACAGCTCTCCAAGGAACGTAATTACTATGGCTTTCTTGCAAGCCATCAATTGCATATACAGCCCTCATTTCAAGAAAATCCTACTTGTGTAGCATCGATGCTCCCTGCTGAGTATCAACCATTACTAGCGGAAGTAAAACAACTTTATCAAACCCAATCAGCGGGACGTGCTGGTGCATTATTGCATAATTTTATGTTAGAACTTCCTCAACAAGAAAAATGTGCTTTGGTTGGCTGGGTGTCCGATAGTTTAGATTGGCCCACAGAGGCTATCATGCTCAGCAATGAGCCGCAGCTTATCAATCAAATTAATGTGCGCTTTCCCACTAAATATGCCGCATTTGTAAAAAACAAAGCCAAGCAATTTCATCTCGATCCGGCATTTGTTTATGCTATCATTCGTCAAGAAAGTGCTTTTCACCCACAAGTAAAATCCCCAGTAGGTGCCAGAGGGCTAATGCAAATGATGCCAAGAACTGCAAAATTAATTACTCAGCATTATCACATCCCTTATCGCCTGGATGAGGAGCTTTATACGCCTTATAAAAATATAGAAATTGGTACACAATATTTGGCGCATTTATCTCATTTATTCGGGCAGCACCCACTACTCATAGCGGCTGCATACAATGCTGGTCCACAAGCCGTCAATCGTTGGATAAATTTGTACCCAACAACCGATATTGTCACCTGGATTGATACACTTCCTTGGAAAGAAACCCGTAATTATTTAAAAAATATCATTGCTTTTCAGACCATCTATCAGCATCGTTTAGGAGCGCCAACCTCCATGAATGAGATGTTAAGACAATTCCCCACCCAAAACTTCAAGCATGATACAACACGTTTTTAAGATAGTGCCTCCAACTGCCAACGGAAAGCGTGTTCACTGTGCTTGGGAAACTGATCTGCAAAAATGACTAATAACATTTTAGATTGATTTTGCAACCGAGCGCCCAACACCATCGCAAAACGACTATACCACCAAACATTCACCTCAATGGCCACATGTTTGCGACCATGACGGTCTTCAAACACCCAGGTTCCTGCGACACTTTCGATAGAAACCCAAGATTGGCGATGGGCATAATAGGCAGCCATTGAAAGCAATATCAAGAAAAAAAGCGCCAGTATCCAATAACCCAAAACCCAATACACCCCGCACTCTAGCACTGAAAAAAACCATCCAAGAATAATAATTTTTCGATAGAGTAATGAAGGGATTAAATGCCAATAATGTCCATACATGTTAAGCCTAGGTAGCGAGGAGAGCGATTATGATACCAAAGTCATGCTTATTTTTTAAATAAAAAAATAATCTTAAAGTAGAAAGTGATGAAGACGGTAAATGGCTCCCGAAAGTAATTGCTTGTTTTGCCAGCTGTTGTAAAAAAGATACAGGGAAAATGACTCCCCACATCCTTATTTTGGCATTACTGATTAGCTCAGTACTGTTTAAACCTAAGCGCAGCCTTAATATCAGCCTGATAATGAATAAATTTTTTCCACTGATAGACCAAAGTATCGAATAATTCGTTTCATTAATGACGTTAGGTTAACCACCAAGGTTTGTGCGGTTTCACCTTGACGTATTGTCCATACATGAACACCATGAAATAAACGAAAAATCCAAGCCGCTGTTGGTTGCTTTGTCTGTTTCATGCGTTCATCGGGCACGGTTTCATTTGCTTTTTCAAATGCTTGCCTAAGCTTGTGTTGTGCAATACTGTAAACCATCAAGCACAATGTCATCAGCGCTTAATTCTTGATGGCTTTTGTAAAAAATCCACTTCAAACGTATCACTTTAAATGAATCGGAACCCTTACTGCTTCTTTATTTGTTATTTATATTCTGGCAAAAATGCTGAACCAGGTAAAGTGATGCGCTCCAGAACTTCATTAAATGTGCCTTGGATGCAATGCCCCACGATTTAGGGCGTGGGGTATTTAATCCCCATGTCACTTGATGATATTTTAATGCCTAACCCATTTATTTGCAGCTAAAAGAGCATCATGCTCGCACGTGAAGTCTTGATTACTCAAGTGCAACATGACCTTTGTATAGACCTCTTTCTCTTTATCCATTTAATATCTTCTTTTACACCTCGTCCATAACATGGCGCTATCGCCAGGACTATTGTCAATCAGCACCCTAAAGGGACCTTTCCGACCGCACCTTAATGGACCCACCAAAACCGCACCTTAATGGACCCAGGGTAACCGCACCCTAATGGACCCACCAGGCATATCAAACTTCCGTCAA
>Ga0247843_1006203_pt1 | contig 15816 bp, 12 predicted proteins | sample LaCruzMarch2017__FD_192420 | JGI IMG/M metagenome (GOLD analysis project Ga0247843, IMG submission 192420) | Freshwater microbial communities from meromictic Lake La Cruz, Castile-La Mancha, Spain - LaCruzMarch2017_8m | ecosystem: Environmental > Aquatic > Freshwater > Lake | place: Spain... | reverse complement strand
CACTATTTGCTGCCTCATCTTTCATAATTTCAAAGTCGGGCGGTATTTCTGCCATTTGTACACTCGGTGCACCACGCAAATTCATCAATTGTGTTAATAGGTCAGTACGTACACTTTCTAATGATGCCTCGGTATTCATATTTTCACGATTCTCTGGCGTTAAATGTAATTTAAAGTCGGGTGCGTAATATTCAAAGTAATCATTGTAGGGTATTTCGTTGGGTAAATCAGTATCCAACAGCACCGATGTCTCGTATGCCCAACATCGCGCAACGTTACGGATGGTATATCCGCCGCCCCCCAAGACCAAGGTCGGTACGCCGAAGCTTTGTGTATACCGCACGCATTCTCCGTGTCCGCGCAAACTCAAGTTAAAACACCCCAATCGGTCCCCGGTCAACGAATCCGCGCCACATTGTAATACAATCGCGCCCGGACGATACACGTCCATAATCCGATCTAATACAGGTTTGAATAATCGTTCGTATGCATCGTCCGTTATCCCGGATGTCAATGGCGCATTGACGCTAAATCCCGTACCCTCGCGTGCGCCGGTATCTTTAATATGTCCAGTGCCCGGGAAAAAATCGCCATATTTGTGCAGCGAGAATGTCATGACCCGATCGGTACAGTAAAATGCCTCCTCGACGCCATCGCCGTGATGTACGTCGATATCGATATACAGTACGCGCGCATGCACCTTGAGTAGTTCCAATATGGCCAGCACTATATCATTGACGTAGCAAAATCCCGATGCCTCGCTCTTCTTGGCATGATGTAACCCCCCGCTCCAATTAATCGCTATGTCGCAATCGCCCCGATTCAACTTTACCGCGCCATCGATGCTCGCGCCGGACGATAGTTGGAAGAATTCGTACTGTCCGTCGAATACGGGACAATCGGTATATTCGCCCACGTTGAAGCGCTGCATTTGATTGGCGTACAACCGGACATTATCCGGCGTGATCTTGCTCAGAAAATTGATGTATTCCTCGGAGTGAAACGCGGTCATTTCGGCCGCGCTGGCCGGATGGGAGCGGTAGCATTCCATCTTGCGATACAGTCCGTAGGATAATATCAAATGATGTGCCATGGTAATGCGATGTGGCTTCATTGGGTGCGAGGGGCCGTAGTAGAAGTGTCCTACGTCCGGTTGGTAGAAGTAGGACACGCGTTGCTTCGTTGATGATGTTGTTGTCATGGCTGAGTATGAGTGTTGTGGTGGTGGGGGTTATGATGAGAGGACGCCTTTTACGTAAGGGTTCTCAGCTCAAACGCAAATCACACCGACGATGTGTCTTGTTCGATTGCGTTGCTGCCGTAAATTCTGCCATGGGTCGTGGGCGTGCCGGACGTAAATTAAATCGACATCGTGGCAGAGGTAGTGGCGGCGAAGCATTGGATAGTCAAAGCAATGATAATACTGGAGCAACACCGACGACGAAGCATAATGAATTCTCAAAATGTATCTATAAAAGATTAGTGCGCCTTAATTTTATTGGATGCTCCTCTACTCATGAAGAATATGATTCGATTTCAGCGACGATTGCTTATTCGTCATTTCTCATCAGTGACGACGCTGGACCAACAAACGATGCCAGCAGCAGCAATGACAGTTGCAGCATTGGTGATCTAGCGCCATATCCCTCCAACGAGGAAATCAACGTCGCAGCAAGAACCCTCGTTGAATACTTTGATGAACTTTCGTTCAAAGATGCCGAGGAATTAATTAGGGATGCTGCACTGGATGCTTGGGACAAGAAGAAAAATGTTGGTCAATCATCATGCGACGTCGAAGGAGAGAATAACATTAACGCCAATGATGAAATTCATGATGAGGATGAAGATGATGATCATGATGATGATGATGGAGAATATATAGGTGAAGGAGAATGCGAACTATGCGAACGGAGTGTAAAATTGACACGTCATCATCTTGTGCCAAAATCAACATGGCCCAAAATGAAGAAACGACTTTGGAGTGCTGCATCAATAATAGAAGAATTAGAGCAACATTCGCTACAATTGAGAGATGTCTCCTATTATGCACGAGGATTGGAGGAACGTTTGTTGCTTCGAAAACAACTTGATAAGATTCTCGGAGATAGATTCGACATTACATATTTACCCACGACCATTACCAATGATACTATCCGAAATTATCTAGCACGAGTATGTCACTTATGTCGACAATGTCACAGCGCTGTACATAGGATACATTCATCCGAGTGGGAATTGGCCACGGAATATAACACAATGGAACGATTACTCGAATGTAAGGAGATTCTTAAATATGGTGCTTGGGCCAGCAAACAACGTTGTGGAAGATTGACAAAATGACAATATACGATGAATGAAATCTCATTGTGAGCACTCCCACTATACATCACAAGGCACTGCACTCCGACTAAAAATTAAGAGCTTATTCAGCGGTTTGTTGTATTTATGTATCATTATCTCGTCCGTGGGAGCATTAAATTCTGCCCTTCAATCCTCCAATGTACAATGTGGAAATATATATTATGTAACATACCACTACTTGTTGTCGTAAGTGGGTAGAACTTAGTTAATTAGGTAGTACTTGTGGACCTTCTTCATCTTTTGACTTCCACCACCTTTTGGAGTAGCATTATTCGACTCGGGAGGGTCGGTAAGACCACCATCAAGGAATAGATGATCACTATCCTGTTCCAGCCAAATATCATCCTTCTTCGCCAAACCGGTAAGATGAACCTTGACATACCCATCAACGATAGTACGAACAGTCCCAATGAAAAATTCAACATCATCATCTGCTGAATCGTTGTTCTCATTCTCATCACAGTCGACCATGCATATCACCTGAGTATTCGGAATGAAAAGACCAGGACGAACTCTCTTCGCGAGTCTCCATTCATTAATCTCTTGTCGTTTGGCTTTCCTCTTCCTTATACCTGTCTTGGAAGGGATGTATAGCTCTTTCGTAATCTCAACGGCAATGCTGGTATTGTACGAGGTTGGTAGCTTCAATGAATTCAGACCATGGTCACCACACCCTTCTTTCATCGACTCCTTTCTGATACCGTATGCCCTCGCTTCTTTCTTCAACTTCTTTGCTTCATGCTTGGCCCAATTTGAGTATGTCAATATTGGCATACCCAAGGCTTCTCGAGAGCGCATATCACCTTCATAGCTATCGAGTAAGTCCTTCAGACGCTTCATCTGAATCCTCACAGAGTGCGGATGGCACATGCACACACCTGCCTCGTCACCCTGCGGGACCCACTCAGGGATGGCAAAGTTCGTAGACTCAGCAACGTTGAAACCTGTGTTAAAACCAAAGTGATAACAGCCGGGAAACGTAATAACTGAATGGTAGTGAAACAGAAGGAGACATAAAGTTAGATCAGGTTTGGGGTAAGGCTTTTTTCGCAACGTGAAAGTAATAATAATAAAACAAGATACATGTATTGTGACTCAACTGGCATCCCCAGGTCTCTGTATGCATGTCGTGAATTTAATCCCCGCTTTCCTTAATATGGCAGGAGATAATAGACAACGCTTATGACGTAAAAATTCACGACATTCCGAGGCAGGTCCCGAGAAGTGAGATGCTGCCAATGATTCGAATCGTTTGGAGTCTTCATGTGCCACCGCATACCAATACTTGGGTGATCCAACATGCAGGTAGTTAATCGATAATAGATTCATATCCTCATTGTGTGCCGCGAAGGCACTGGCCCAACAACCAAAGTAAAGGTAGGCACTAGTCACACCTGGTAGATGAAAGATCTTATCATCACGATCGCCCTCGGTGGCATCAACACGGAGCAGGCAGAGACAGCTTTCGAGACGATCTACATTCCATCCATACGCGTGCGAATCCTTGAATAGTGAGCCCTCCATGTCGGCGCCATAGATAGATGGCTCCATCGTCGGACCAAGTCGCTTCCAAAATTTGCGCGACAATTCATCACAATTCTCATCAGAATGATTGTCATCATACTCTTTACCAAGATGACGTTTACGATAGTCATCAGTCTTGGTTCGAAACTGTGCTACACTGATGGGTGGCTGTTCTAAGAATGTGTATTCATACACTCCCCCAATCCCAGCTATTGTCTGCTTTATTGGTGACGGTATGATCATATCACCCAACTTTGAACCCTTTGCCCACTAAACAAAATTGCGAGAATATGAATTGAATATTAATGAAGGTGTTAATGACCCTATCCTTCAAGAAGATATTAAAACAAATGCAAGGAAGAAAGAACACTCACAAGTCTCCCCCTGGCTGTGGTGTCAGTTTTGGCCCAGAACCCCGTGGGCAAAGTAACCTTGGCCATTCCGTCTCTTAGCTTGTGAAAGCACATGCGATACCGTTCATGAGGTGGTTCAGGAGATGGGATGCTATTTTTAGATGACGTGCCACGCTTTGCCTGACTTTGCGATCGAGTCGTTCGTGCCTCGTCCTCCTTCTTCGTTGGGGGTGGGGGTGGAGTACTCCTCGAGGACGATTCATCGGAGGATGTGACAGCCTGGGCAGCCAATTCGGTGTCCTCGCCACCTCCCGCGTACTGCTGTCCCACGGGGACCTCTCTCTTCATTTCTCTCCCATCCTTATCTTCATAGACGTACAAAAATTCATATCCCGGGAGTGGCACGCCTAGTATTTCACCTCGTACATATTCCTCGAATGTAGTATCCTTCAGTTCCTCGAGTGAGGGGCTGTATTCTGCACATCGTTTCTGTGAGCTTACATATTTAGGCGGCGGCGCCTCTTCCCTCGCCACCACCGTCGTAGGACTACTGGTTGATGTCATCTGGTCGACACCTCGTCAATATTATTGTTGAGATCTGCCAGCTCTGGTACCAAGGAGTCGTTTTGGACACAGCGTCCGAAGGCCCACACAGTTTGTTTGTCCAAATAGCGACAGTTTTTGTCCAAATAGTGACAAAATATACTTAACGGTAGTGACGTTTAGATTTCTTTTGCTACTTTTTGCTTATTAAGGAGTAGCGCGACTCATTTCTCCCTTCCGGTTCGTGGATTGTCCTCTTTTGGCTTCCCGCCGAGACGCTGAGTCTAAAACGACTTCATTCCTAATACTGCAAGAAAGCGTTGATGTCATCTATTTCTTATTGCACCGATTAGTCATACGTGATCAATTATTGAGAATATTAACTGTGAATTTGTAAGGTATCCAGAGTTAAAAAAGTATGTATCCTACTTTGCATACTCCTTATGTGAAGCCAGCTGTCCTGCCTTCTGCGCTGCTCCTTCCCTTGAAGCCACCACCTCACCCCACCGCCTGGTAAAAATTGTTGTAGGCAGCACCATACCACGTCATGGCCAGCTGACACGCTCTGTTGTTGTTGCGCATAGAAGCTGTTGAACCAGTCACTGAACTCAATCAAAGCTAACAAAGCAGCTGGCTTTTTGTGCAAATCGTAGGTGACGCAATCGAAATCGACCAGTTGTTATTCGGATCAGTTCTGACGCCAGCAATAATAAAGAGCAATAAGAGCAAAGTCTATTAACACCAACATCATGGCATCGAATCAACATCATGAAGCCTCATCAGTGCCCGAAGTCTCCCAACCATCAGTAGTGTTGGCGACAGTGGCAGGGACCGGGCAGCCTCCTGAAGCAGCGCCATTAGCGATAGCGCATCCTCCTCTTACTACAACTACTTCTTCCAACGCTCCCCAGCTCTTGAATCCATACATTATTGGCCCGGGAGGCGCGGTGACTGCGTTGCCACCAACGACGAACGGCATCGTACCGCATCCACAACAACATCTGCCTCCTCCCTTTCCTCCTTCTTCGCATCATCCACACGACACAGCAGTAGGCGGGATCGGTGCTCCAGTAGGAGGAGGCTCGAGCTTACTTTTACCTCCACATCTTACCAAGCTCCTCGCGGACTACCTCAAGCAGCAGCAGCAGCATGCACAGCTAGGACCTACACTCCCGCCACAGCCTCCACCGGGCGTTTCGTCATCCCAAGTGAATCATCAAGCACCGCAGCAACAACAGGTTGCTATGCATAATCACTATCATCCCCAACAGCAACCGCAGTTGCTACAACATCATGCACCTCCTCCGGCCCAACTGCACGCGCTTCCTCCTTCGTTAGTTGGACCAGCAGCTTCGATTCTTTCGTCGCAGCAGCAGCAGCAGCAACAACAACAACAACAACAACAACAACAAAATCTACTAGCATCGGCATTACTATTATCAAGTGTCAATCCTTCATTAGTTGCGGTCATGGCTCAAGCGTTGGCTATGCAGCAGCATCCGCCACAACAAATACAACAGCTTCCTCCCCCAACAGCTTTGGTGGGTGCGGCTGCCCCTACCACTACTGTCTTTGCACCTGCTGGTTCAACAACTGCAGCTGTTGCTTTACAGCAGCAGTATCCGCAGTTACAACAATTGAATCAACCACAGCAGCAGCAGCGAGTAGTACAACCGCCTATTGCAACACAGCACGGACCCATGTCGACGAATGATCAAGGCGCAGTCATCATGCCTCCAACAGCACCAGCAACAGCATCTACTTCTCCTATTCCATTTTCGTCCATGTATGATATTGTTGGTAACGATGGCAAAAGTAGTAGTAATAATTATCACAATAAATTGACGACGACGAAGAAGAAGAATGTGAAGAAGACTACTAGAGTTCTTAATAACAGTAGTAGCAGCAGCATCAAGAATAACATCAAAAAACAATTATCGATATCTTCTTCACAGTCCGGTAGTGGAGGAGGAGTAGTATTTACCAGTGGTGGTGCACTTATTGGTGGAGTGGTTCCTACTGCTGCTGCTGCTTCTTCGACCAAGATTGCGACCGCAGGTGATAGTGCGTCTTCGATATTCGGAGCAGCAGCAGCAGCATCATCAGCGAATATACCATTGATTCCTATCACTGCCATGCAACGATGGAGTTTAGAAAAGCTTGGTAAGTAATATGCTCAACAGCCCTTGTTTGTACTCTTGTTTTCATCCACTCTCTGTGGTGTATTGATATAATTTTCTATCAAGTTGTAACGCCTTCTTTCTTTCTCACACTTCTAAACCCGTTAATGACGTACACGTATAGATGCCCACATTAAACAATATCGTATCGCGAATCAGGCAGTCCCACAAGCCATTGTCCTCCTAGCTGCTGACGTACGGCGGAAGGAGGAAAAGCGTCATGCCAAGCGATTGGCAAATCGCAAGTCGGCATGTACCTCACGTGCACGTAAGAAGGCATTGATTGATGAAATGACAAAAGAGAATGCTCGACTACGACGACAGGCACTTATACTGTCATACTTGCCTGATCCAGTAATTGCAATTCGTGCTGACGGGGTGATTACGTTCTGTAGTATGCAAGTGGAGCGAGTATTACGACATGATTTGTCTGACCTTGTGGGTGCGAATATTGAGGATATATTAGTCCCGAACTCACGTGAATCGATACGGAGATTGATAAGTGATCTGGTCTTGGCCGAACAACGTGCATCTATGTCGAAAGATGATGACTCGGAGGAAATTAATCGTGAGAATCGGAGTTGTGAACAGGAGGATGACATGGAAGACGTCATTAATCTTCCACACGAAGTATCCGAAGGTGGTGGATCATCTGATAAGACATCACAACCTCCATTGCTTGAAGTTAAGGTTAAGGCTGACTCGACCGAGGTGGGTGTTGGAGAGGATGTGTCCGACTCGTCCGGCGATGACAAGAATAAAAAGTCGTCAGAGACATCGTCGCTTACACAAAAGATGGATAGTGGTGAGGATAAAACGATGAAGGTCGCGAACTCGGAGGAAAAACCAACTAATTCTGCAACAGAGGAAAGTGATGAATCATCATCGACGGCAAATAAGGCAAATGCCAATTTGTTGAAGAATGTTGAAATGAGTAAATTAAACAATGAAGGCTGTGATGGACAGGGGATCAATCGTTTTTCACACAAGGATGATGTTATGGGTGCGTCAGTAACTGCGAATAATGCCGATGCGAAGCTATCGTCACTTATGCACCATGTCGCTGCTGCATTTGCTGGCGATAAACTATCGTCGTCGACCAACAAGAAGCACCAACATCCCGAGGAGGAAGATCAGGAGCAGATGACATCAAGTGCCGATTCCTCTTCACGCCACAAGACAAAGAAACGGAGTGGTAATAGCTCAGATGATAGCGGATACAGGCAGAGTCCAGAGGAGTCAAATGAGTATTTAGAGGATAGCTTGTCATCTTCAGAAGCAAGTACTGATCGGCCATCCTCGAAGAAGAAACGTGAGTTGTATGGCATTGATTGATTACTATTCTAAACCTTTCTGGTGGACCATTTTTATGAACCATGTCTAACGAATATATATATATTCTATTCATCCCATTGTCTGCTTTTCATAGGTCGTCGGAGAACACCTCCACTTGCACCGGCATGTAATGTCCGACTAATACGTAATGATCTTAGCACCATATGGTGCGAACTAACAATTTCTATACGTACACGACCATCGAATGATGTTGACAAGGAGTTTGATATCGTCCTACCACCAACCTCTTCTTCTCAAGTAAAGACATTGGGGAATAATCTTAAGACTAGCTCGGATAGTGGGTCAGAGTCAGTTGGTGATGATGAGAAGGAATTACTGCTATGCTTCCGTCCAATACGTGAAGGAGAGACAGTTGGAGAAGACTTACGTTATTGTGCCCGAATAAAGGACAGGGGTAATGGTGAAAAAGGTGTGGATCAAGCGTCATTGTTACTGTACAACAACAGAAAGGTTGTAAGTACCTCTACCAGCAATAATGAGGTGTCACCGTTTACTACAAGTGAAGTTGCCACTTCATCGTTGCACCTGCTGCCACTGGCAACGTCGGTAATGAAGAAGAATCGTCCACCGAAGAAACGTAAGTTTACTGACAGTGATGATGATAATGAATCACAAATGATGAGTAGGAGTAGTATATTCTCATCAAGCAGGAATTGTTACAGTGAAGATACCCAAGTTGTTGATATTGACGAAAAGAGTGTCGTGGAGTCTATGATGTCACTTGCGAAGCATACACCCTAAAACGATTTGTACACTTGCTTGCACCAACAATTTTTTTAGTCTATAAGAATGAATACAACCAGCTGAAATTAATATCAATAAGAGACGTATGTCAAATGATTTTGTGGACAATCTTTTTGCAGTTTATTTCTTAGCAGTTGTAGAAGGCAGTAGTGACATGTTTATTATCCCACCTCCTCCCCAGGTATAAATTTCAATATCACCACTTGGACGTTTAACTAATGCTGACGAATGTTCCACTGATGCTGCTATACTAAATATACCATAGGGTGGAAATTTACTTGTTGATGAATCAATCTCTACTGCTTCTGCTGCTTCTTCTGTCAAGGATGATGATGAGACAGACGATGTATTAAATGACTTTGGCAGTTTCTCGTGTATTACACGACAATGTAATGCCACACGTCTTGGTAAAAAGACGCAGTCTGCAAATTCATCATGTGTAGTAGTAGTATTGTTGTTGTTGTTGTTGTTGTTGTTGTTGTTGTTGTTGTTGTTGTTGTTGTTGTTGTTGCTGTTGTAATAATTAACGCTACTGCTACCAGTAGTATCTTCAGTATTACATGACGCATCACCCAATGAACCAATTGAATTTGGTGACCCTGGCAATAATGCCGATGATCTGTTACTATTGATATTGCTGCTACTGCCACCACGAGTAGTATGATGTTGCCGGGACGATGATGATGATGATGCTTCACGATCAGGATTGAGCAACCCTAATTTCCTATCATGATTATTCCCAAATCCATACATTTGATGATGATATTCACGTTGCTGTTGTTGCTGCTGCTGTTGTTGATGCTTGTGTGAAGATGATGCTACTGTCCGATGATGATTACGAGAAGTTCGGGCACGATGGTGATGATTTTGCTGTTGTTGTTGTTGATATTTAATCCTTACACATTCAGTCTTTACCACAACAAGTGAATAATCAACCCCGGCAGCACAATTAATAGTCTTACCACCATTTTCTAATAATGGTGTAACAATTGTGGGTTTACCATGTTGATAATACGAATAATCGGCATCACCTTGTCGTTGTTGCATCGTCATTGTTGTACTCTTTCTCTGTCCATGATTAGTATCTGTTATTGCTTTAGTTGTTTCATTATTGTTGTTTGCATTTGTATTTCGATCATCGGTCGTATGTATCTGCTGCTGCCGTTGATGATGCTGCTGCTGATTCCCAATCCCAAGCTGTCCATATCTATTAGACCCATATGAAAATAACAACCCCTCTGCTGATATTAGTAATACATGATGACCTAATGGATGTGCTGATATTTTTGTTATTACTATTTGTGATAATTGATGTAGATAGGTGGGTATACTAAAACAACTGCTACCACCTCTACCGACACTGCTGGGTGAATATGCAACTATATCATGATCTGATACTGTTGTTGGCAATGGTGGTGGAGGGATGATGATGTTACTGTTACTGCTGTGTTTGTTGCTACCATCGCCCATGGTTTGCACTGCTATTATATTAGTGCAATCTTTGATATCGTGGCAATTAATATCATCGTCATCATCATCATCATTACTATCATCATACAAGTCAGGAGGAGGAGGTTGATGATGCTGCTGCTGCTGTTGTGGAAAGAATATATTACCGCCATCACTATCACCACCACCATCATCATAAATATTCCTTATTGGCGTGGGTGGTTCATAACCATTATAATCAAAGCTCATTAGTGGCGTGGGACTTAAATTCCTTTCCTCGTCCACATCATCACCTCGTCCACCACCACCGCTACTATTCCCACCATGGCCGTTGAGGAGTGATATTCCTATTAAATCACTCAATTCATCAACTACCTCGTCGTCATCTACGTCGTCTACTGCACGATCCATGCCGGGCCACGAGGAGGAAGAGAGGACGACTGGTCCTGCATGGTTGTTATTATTTTTACCATGACCCCAGCTATCATGGACATCATCACACGATCCCCCATACCTACGGTCTCCATTATTGACATTTGTGAAATAATCATCATTGTTACAATCGTATTGATTATTATCATGGTTACTAGGTTTTCTTCCTCCTCCATTATTTATCCTACTGCCGAAATTGTGGCCGTTGTGGGTGTAATTGCTGTTGTCGTTACCATTCAATACTATTGTTGATGACATTAGAGGACGATTACAGCGCTCACGGTTGTTGTTAACACAAGACTGTTGTCTCTCCGATCTGCTCTTCACATCACACCGGCAGCCCACCAATGTGGCGGCGGAGGACGGCGAATTAGTAATGTCGTCATTATTTCCATTAGTAATTTTGGCGACATGGGCAGAATCGATATTATTGGGAGGACTGCACAACGTGGGCATCATCCTCCGCGGCGTAGTCGTCATTGTTTTTCCTCCTTTTATTCTCGTCGGCGCGACATTACGACAAACGAGGACTTCGCCCCTCGATGTCAATAGCAGCGTTTCATTGCACGAAGACACTACTTGTGTCACATCTGCGCGTGGCCGAGGCAGCGGAGGAGGACTGGTGGTGGCGTTGCTGCTCATCGTCTTCTACATGTTCGCATGTATCTACGTCGTCATTTCTCTTTTTTGAGACAACCGTCCCGCCCTTACACAACACAAACAAACAACAACATAAAGGTAAAGAATTAATACTACCTAGACCTTTTTCACCTGGAAGCGGAGTCTTATAGCCGAGGATCTTTCAATCAATGATGAATTATTATTCGGTCGTGCCCGCATTCATCCTATTCATATTGCTCGTGGCCTCCACCGCGACGATAGTTGTCATCTTCTCGTCGAGTATCCATTCTCTCCGCCTGACCTATCAGGTGGACATTGCCAAGGTACAGGAACAATTATCGGCCGTGGAAGCACGACAGGCGGCATTCCAGGACGCGTACGCACAGCAGATACAGGGCCTGACGAAGCTGGTGTCGCTGTCGGCGAATGCGACGGACGAATTCATATCCAACTTCACGACCAGCGTGTACAATGCCACCCAGACCATACAGTCGGACATGGCCACGGTGCAGGACTTGCGGGAGAATCAAAATTCGGCGCTGGCCGTCGAATTCGCGGGCATGTTCACCGTGCTCGTCATACTGGTCAGCGGGTATCATCTGAGTCAGCACTTGCGTCACATGCACCTTCCGATCGTACAGCGGAAGATCATGGCAGTACTGTGGATGACGCCATTGTACGCGATGACTAGCTGGCTATCGCTGGTGTTTACCACGGCCGAGCCGTACCTGGCGGTCATACGCGAATTCTACGAGGCGTATTGCGTGTACATGTTCTTATCATTCCTAATTGCCGTGTTGGGACGAGGAGATCGGCAGGCGGTGATTACATTGTTGGAATTACGCGCCGATAAGCTGAGCCGGCCGGATAAGTGTCGGTGTGGACCCAAGGCTTGTAAGAGGTTGTGGCAAAGTTGTCGTCGTCGCTGCTGCTGCTGCTGCCGTATGACGACGAAACAATTATCGGAGGAGGATCATCCAATAACAACAACACCACCAACAACAACACCATCATCGGTGGATGAATTTGGGAACTACATCGGCGGTCCAGACCGGATCAAGGCAGAGGCGGTATTAGATCAATGTCAACGATACTGCATGCAATTCGTACTACTACGACCGATTACCGCAATTGCATGGTTAATATCGAATCAATTAATCGTATCGACAAAATTCCTGGATCCCAGGGCGCCACAATTATACATCACGATCGTGTCGAATTTGAGCATCTTCTTCGCATTGCGCGGACTGGTAAAATTCTATCACGCCACGCGTGCCAACTTATCGTGGTGCGATCCGTGGCCCAAATTTTTGATGCTCAAGGGGGTGGTATTTTTGACATTTTGGCAAAAAATGGTATTATCGTTGGTCGTCAATGTCGCATTCCCGGACACGTTCGAGACGCAAGAAAAGGCGGATGAATTCGTATTACGTGCGCAGAACTTTTTAATATGCTTGGAAATGTTATTCTGCGCCGTGGCGCATTGCTTCGTTTTCCCGACGGAGGAATGGGTCGAGGGTTATCGCGAGAAGGAGGAGGCACGTCGCGAACGAGAGTATGCCAATGTACATGCCTTTGGGGATAGTGTTGCATTGGGGGATTTTCTTAATGATATTAAGACAGTCATACTATCAAAGCAAGGACCGAGGACTATTCGTCAACGACGTGAACGTAAGTCGGCGGAAGAAATATCACCAAGTAATAATAGTACGGATAGAGAAGATGATTGTAGTACTACACTAGACTCCTCATTGGCACTCACTGAATCAAGAGGCGGGGATGATTATGATTATGATGATGCTGAATTTGTTGTAGGACAATCGCCTAACTCGGTAGAATCTGACGATGTTGATAGAGCCGAAAGCTTCTCAAGGATAGAAAAGTTTATCAATGAACACACTACGTCACCACCATTAAAGAAGTCGAATGCGGATGATACGAAGGAGATTGTTTGATCGATCTTTATATTTCATTTTTGGATTGATCAAGGCTTGCTCAAATGTTGTTGTTGTTGTTGTTGTTGTTTGTGGTTGATGCTGTATGCATTCGTCTTGTGGACGGGTGGAATAAGTCTTAACAAGTATGGTTGCATTTGCAGTTACAATCAGTAGATAACGCTAGAAGTAAAATTGTACCAAAGTTCATCCTACCTTTTACTCCTATATCATTATTGCAATCTTTATCTCACGCCATTAAAAGATTGGATCGAGCAATATCAAAAGTTTCTCTCCTGTTTCTGTTGTTATATTCAGATTCTCTGCTGAAACGTTCTCTCCCCAATACTTGTTTCATTAGTACACATATTATGCATTTACTTGCCATTAAACACAACCAGATCTTGCCAAACTTGAAAATGTATTATGATTCCTACCAATATCAATAACTGATATTTCTCCTGTCGCAAAGCCATAAACACGTGCCATAACCGCAATCGTGGATGTCCATGTTGATTTACTTGTAATAACAAAGTACCGGGCACGTAAATGTAAATGCAGTGATGTTAATGCACTCGCCACAACATTGGCATTGACTGCACCCTCAACATATGATTCCAAATGCGATCCTGATCCTGTGCCCTGTTGGACATCGCCGACATTCAGTATAACACGTAAATTTGGCATTTCAGTAGCAAGTAGTTCCAAAAACTCGTCACAGGCTAATTTATCCTCCGATGTGACAATAACATTTTCAATATTCGGATCAAATGCAATAAATGAACGCAATCCCTCTAGATATAATGATAATGGTGGACATTCTAATTCACCCTTGGCAGATCCTGTAATATTATGTCCATGACATTTATCAGACCGACGTATAGGTATCCCTACAGTTCGATCGGGATTTAAATCACTTGGTATTGATTGTCGTATCCGTGCATCAATTTCTTGTATTAACCATGGACGTAGCCGAAAGTAATATGCAAATGCTGCAGCTGTTATACTAATAGCCGAATGATCCTTTTCACTATTACTACTACTACCACTTCCAGATGGTAAATTAATCCATGAATACTTATTTTCAGTGATACGATACCATATACGTTGCGAGGAGTATATCGTACGTACTGAACGATTATATTCCTCATTTGTCTTACTTAGTACAAAGGAATGTTGTGTGTCGGATATATTATTGACATGTTTTAATGTACATGTTGATGATAATGGTTCAAAGTAACAATCACGTGTTTCTGGTCCATGTTCACACCCCTTGGCCATTGGCCAAAGCTTATCGTCTGATAATAATACACGTGATGATACTGCTGCATCATATGCACCGTCAATCTCTGCTTCGCTCTTTTGCTTGACAATAGCATCTCCATCAGTTAATGCATGGAACAAGTGAGATATACCTGCATGTGCAAATGCAGTCAAGCCACGTGTATCCTCTTGATTATTCCGAAGTGATTGCCAAATGAAGAATTTGGTTTGATTTGACGAACAATCAATTGGATTTTGGGATGCATAAATCCGTCCTAGTAATCCACCATCATGTTCGGCTGAGGGCCACCAGTATGAGTTGATTGAATTTGCCTTGACAAGTAGTTGCGATGACTGAGATGACGATTTTATTGTTGGTGGTATTAATGATGATGCAGCGGATATAGCGGCGGATGATGCCGCAGAGGGGAGATGCCGTCGTCGTTCCTCGACGACTACGACAGCATCCGACTTTTTCTGTAGCGCCTCCTCTGCATGGCGTAACTTTGTCTCGAGTTCCAAATTCCTTGCGACCAACTCATCGTAACTCCTTTTACTCGACGATGGACTCTTCCCACCACCATCACTCACCGCAGCTGACTGAGCTGTAGCATCCCGCATGAGCAAATAGTTGGACACCGATGTTGCACTAATCATAATCGCGAGACATTTTAATACATTCGTCCACGATTTGTTATTGTTTTTACTACCTACTGCTGTTCCACCATGACTACTTTTTTGGCGTGCTATTACAGCTGCTGCGACTTCATGGTGATGATGACCCTCTCCCCGTATGGACATACTACTGTGCCGTGGCAGGTACGAGCGCTCTGCCTTGTCAACCCAACACGTCCGCTGACTTGTGTGTGACCCGTTCACAATTTTTTTGTCCCGCGGGAAATATTGACCAGAGTACCATAGCACGGCAGCACGGCAGACTTTCTAATAAGTAGTGGGGTTTGAGTGAGTGTATGTCGTGGAAAGCTACGTTCCTATGATAATGCCAATGTCAGTACATTCATAATGTAGTAGTTATCCTATAATATAATCACTATG
>Ga0247843_1006202_pt1 | contig 15823 bp, 3 predicted proteins | sample LaCruzMarch2017__FD_192420 | JGI IMG/M metagenome (GOLD analysis project Ga0247843, IMG submission 192420) | Freshwater microbial communities from meromictic Lake La Cruz, Castile-La Mancha, Spain - LaCruzMarch2017_8m | ecosystem: Environmental > Aquatic > Freshwater > Lake | place: Spain... | reverse complement strand
GCAGAGCACGCTGTTCTGGATGGGTCGCGACGATTGCTGCAAAGACATCCAGAACCGACTCACTTGCGAGACTTTCCTCTGGCCAGGGGTTGGCCATCGCTGTCAATGCACGCGACTGCTCTGCAGTTAATAATGGCAGACTCAAGACCTGTTGCTCTGGCTGCGCGCACATGCCGATGAGTAATTGCTCAAACTGGGTAGCCAGTCGCTCAATCGTCTCTTGCTCAAATAAATCTGTGCTGTACTCAATGACACCGTGCAGAGTGCCTTGTTTGTCTTCAACAGAAAGCGTCAAGTCAAACTTTGAAACTAGTGTTTCAGTGGCGATCATCTCGAGTGTGAGATCATCAAAGGTCAATTCGGCCGTCGGTGCATTTTGCATCACAAACATTGCTTGAAACACGGGTGTGTAGCTTAGATTACGCTCAGGTTTGAGTTCTTCGACAAGATGATCAAACGGCAACTCTTGGTGTGCAAAGGCACCGAGTACAGTCTTTTTAATCCGCTGAATTAAGGTCAGGCTGTTAACTTGGCCTGAGAGGTCTATGCGTAAGGGCAGAGTATTCACAAAAAATCCGATCAAGCTTTCGAGCTCAGACCGGTTACGGCTTGACATTGGTGAACCGATGACCAGATCAGTCGTGCCCGCGTGACGCCCCAAAAGGGTTGACCAAGCGGTTAATAGTGTCATGAATAGCGTTGCACCTGCCGCCTGGGTCAGGCCTCTTACTCCATCCATCAGCGATGACGCAATGTTGAAAGAAAAGGTTTTACCTAAATGACTGGCAATGGTGGGGCGCGCATGGTCGGTTGGCAGTTCAAGAAGCGCAGGTGCTCCTTTGAGTTGAGCGACCCAGTAAGCCATCTGGTCGGCGAGTCGCTCGCGGGTTAGCCAGTTGCGCTGCCAGTTGGCATAATCTGAATATTGCAAAGTCAGTTCGACGAGCGGTGAGGGCTGCTCGTTAAGGTAGGCATGGTAAAGCTGCACGACTTCGTGCTGCAGCATGGCCATCGACCACTCATCCGAGATGATGTGGTGCAAGGTCATGATCATGACATGTGAGGTGGCCGATTTGCGAATCAGCAACACACGCAACAACACATCACGCGTGAGATCAAACGGACGATTGGTCTCTTGTTGGATGAGATCTTGTATCGCGCTCGCTTGTTCAGTGTCTTTTAGCTGCTCAAAAGAGATCTGCGTAATCTTGAAGTCTTTCTGAGGCAGTAAGCGCGCCACGGGATTGCCGTTGATTTCGATAAACGTTGTTCGCAACGCCTCGTGTCGTCTGACCAGTTCGGTGAAGACCGGTTCTAGAACATCGACCGCAAGTTCGCCGGTCATCTGGACAGCGCCCGAGATCAGATAGGTTGCATTTTGGCCCTCTAGTTGGCTCAAGAACCAGAGCCGTTGTTGCGCGAAAGCCAGAGCTGAGTGTTGCTTATCTTGCTCGGTCAGCCGGCTAATGATTGGCGCTTGTTGACCCGTCGTCGCAGAACCAGTCAGCGTGGCAATCTTTTGGGCCAGTTGTTCGATTGTTGGACAATCGAATAAGGTATGAATGGCAAGTTCGACATGCAAGGCATCTCTGAGTTTTGAGATGAGTTGGACTGCCAGTATTGAATGCCCACCCAAAGTAAAGAAGTTGTCCCTGATGCCGATCTGTGGGATGCCAAGCAATAATGACCAAATGGCGCAACATTCACGCTCGATGTCGGTATTGGGGGCGACATACTCCTCTTGTTGTTGGGTGAAATCGGGTGACGGCAGGGCTTTTCGATCAATCTTGCCGTTGGGTGTCATTGGCATGCTGGTCAGGCACATGATGGTGGTCGGCATCATGTAGGCGGGCAACTGACTTTGCAGCAAAGTGCGTAAGCGCGCAATCAGCGAGGCTTGATGATCATTCTGCGCAGGGTCTGCTGCGGTTTGAACATAGGCAACAATTTGAGGTTGCTCGGGTCGATCCATTCGCACGACTGCAACGGCATTTTGTACCTCAGGATGTCCGTTCAGTGTGGCTTCAATTTCTCCGAGTTCAATCCTGAAGCCACGAACTTTTACTTGAAAATCTACGCGACCGATATAGCTGATTTGACCATCGTTTTGATAGCGCACAAGGTCGCCGGTTCGATATAAACGTGCGCCCGCACTCAAGCTAAAAGGGTCTGGAATGAAGCGCTCGGCTGTCATACCTGGTTGTCCCAGGTAGCCCCGACTGACACCCATCCCGCCGATGTAGAGCTCTCCTGGTACGCCTAGCGCACAGGGCTCAAGGGAGTCGTCCAAAATATATGTTTGGGTATTTCCGATCGGGGTGCCGATTGGGGCACCCGATTTTTTTCTCGAATCATCGCTCTGTGTTGCAATCACTTGGCTAGCGGTTGACCAAATGGTGGTTTCGGTGGGTCCATACAGGTTCCAGACTTCGGCGCCGGTTTGAAGAAGCTGACTAGCCAACTCCCCATCAAGCGCCTCACCGCCGCAGAAAATTCGCTTGAGCACAGGCTGTTTAGTGCCAGTGAGCATCAACATGCGCCAGGTCGCTGGTGTGGCTTGCATGACCGTGGCGCCGGTACTTTGAATCGCTTTGAGCAGGGCAAAGCCGTCTGCCGTGGTCTCTCTTGAGGCCAAAGCGATCGTGCCTCCGCTGATCAATGGCAAATAGAGTTCAAGTCCGGCGATATCAAAAGAGATTGTGGTGACGGCTAATAGCGTCTCACTTTCGCTGAAACCAGGCTTTTGCTGCATGGTGAGCAAAAAATTCAGCAAGGCACGATGGGAGATCTGCACCCCTTTGGGTTTGCCGGTTGAGCCAGAGGTGTATATCACGTAAGCCAAGCTGTCAGCGAGGGTGTGGCGCGTGAAGCGATGTTCACATGCCGCGATCGTCACTTTGTCTTGATCGATCAGGACATGTTGGCCAATGTTCTTCGGTAGGGCTTCGATCGTCGCACGTTCACAAAGAATCAACTGCAAACCCGAACTTTCGATCATCCCAGACAAGCGATCGAGCGGGTAGGCTGGATCAAGGGGTACGTAAGCGGCCCCGGTCTTTAAAATAGCGAGCGCACCGATGACCAGTTCGCTTGAGCGATTGAGGCATAGCCCGACAAGTGTTTCAGTTGTCGCGCCTTGCGTACGCAAATACGCTGCGAGTTGAGTCGCCTGCTGATTAAGTTCTGCATACGTTAGCGCTTGGCCATCAAAGCGCAACGCTATTTTGTTTGGATGCTGTTGAACGCGCTGTTCAAAAAGACTACAAATGCTTTGTTCAGCATCTACGGCACAGGTGGTTGAATTCCAATCCAGTAGAACGGTCTTGCGTTCAGGCGCGAGCATGAGTGGGAGGCTTGAGAGGCGCTCTTCTGGGTGCTTTACCAGGCCCTCAAGCAGTTGCAAATAGTGCTCGATAAAGCGCTTGATCGTGGCGGTTTCAAATAACGCAGTGCTGTACTCGAACTCACCTTGAATTTCACCACCTTGCTCTTCTAGCTTCAGCGTCAAATCAAACATTGAAGTGCCCGCATCCATTGGCAGGCTGGTCATGGTGAGTTCGCCTGCTTTCAAGCCGGTGCGCTCTTGATTTTGCGTTTGCAAAATAAACATGACTTGAAACAGTGGGCTGAAGCTCGCATTACGTTCGGGCTTGATCGCCTCGACGAGTCGTTCAAAGGGTACATCTTGATGTTTGTAGGCATCTAAACAGGTTTGGCGAATCTGTTTGAGCAATTCGATACCGGTCATATTCTCGGTAAACGTACTGCGAAAGACTAAAGCATTGACAAAGAATCCGACTAATGGCTCGAGTTCTTTACGTGTGCGATTCGCGACGGGCGAACCAACAACGACGTCTTCTTGTCTGCTGTAACGCGCCAACAGCGCCGAAAAGCCCGCCAAAAGCGTCATGAACAGCGTGGTGCCTGACGCTTGACTGAGCGTCTTCAGTGCGACTAATAAATTTTTGTTTAATGAAAAATTGTAAGTCTGTCCAACAAAACTTTGTATCGCTGGGCGAGGATGATCCGTGGGAAGTTCAAGCAGAGTGGGCACGCCTCTAAGCTGTGTTTTCCAGTATTCAACCTGCGCCTCAAGGCGGGCACCGCTTAGCCACTCGCGCTGCCAAAGTGCAAAGTCACCGTACTGCAAGGGCAGAGGCTCGAGGGTCGAATCGCGGCCCTCTGAGTAGTCGACATAAAGCGTGGTGATTTCGTGCAACAGTACGTTACCAATCGACCAACCATCAGAAACGATATGATGAATCGTCAGCAATAGAATGTGGTGTTGCTCGTTAAGCTTAATTAACGTGGTTCGTAGTAGCTGGTCGCGCGCCAGGTCAAAGGGCGTCTGAGCCTCTTGAACGGCCAGCGCCATCATGCGCTCTTCTTGCTGCTCTGGCGCACCATCGCTGATATCGATCAATCGAGTCTGGACATCGATCGAGTCATGTATCACGAGTTGTGACTGACCGTTTTCAGCCAGAAAATTTGATCGTAAAGATTCGTGACGCCTCACGATCTCTTTAAAAACTTGTTCGAGGGCGCGAAGATTAAGCGGACCCTCTAGCCTGACCGTGACCGGCATGTTGTAGGTGGCACTCGCCCCCTCAAGCTGATCGAGAAACCAAAGACGCTGCTGAGCAAATGAAAGCGGGGGGGGCGCAGCATCCGCCGCTCGAGGGGCAATGGGCTCAAGTTCACCTGCCTTTCCATCGGCTAAGGCTGTTACTCTTTGAAGCAACGCTCGCTTAGCGGGAGAAAGACCCGACAGTCGACTGGCTAGAGACGTCATTGGTTGAGGCTTACCGATTGTGAACGACAAAGTCGCAAGAGAAACCGCCTCGCGAAAATATGAAATAGCCACCCGCAACGATCCCAGCCTTTTGTTCTTCTGTCAGGTCGTCAGGATTAGGAGGAATCATCAAGGTCAACTGCGAGGGCCCATTTTCAATGGCGGCAACGCTGGTGACTCCGATTGGTACTGACATACCTTCTTCTTTCATGACAGTCATTGGATCAGCGAGTAGGCGAGCCTTAAAAGCTGGATCGGCCCAGCATTTGCGAATGACGGCCTCGTAGGGTTTTTGATGATTCATCGGGTTACCTGTCAGTTAAGTTGAGATGCAGAATTCGTTACGCTGTTGTGGCATTCATTTTCAAACGTAAGCTCAGGGGTCGCATGTCCGTCCATACGGTGTTGATATGTTCAAGGCAGGCAGCCTTTGCACCACGAAAATTCGCATCTTTCCAGCCTAGAGGGATCTCTTTGAAGTCAGGCCAAATTGAATATTGCTCTTCATGGTTGATCACCACAATGTATTGTGTTTCAGTTTGTTCAGTTGTCATTGCAAACTCCGCTTTGAGTTGAGTATTAGGTTTCAGAATCGAGGCCAAGTGCTCGTGCGAGATCGGGTGGCAAGTCATCTCGTGCCAATAGTGCCTGGACTTCCTCGTCAGTCATGGTTTCCAGTTTGTCCAACTGCGCTAAAAGCTGCGCTTCATTTGTTTGTGCCACTTGTCTCTCAATCAGCACTGCACTGAGTTGGGCGATTGTTGGATGTGCAAAGAGCAAACCTATGTCTACCAGAACACCAAATTTCTGCTGAAGCTCCATGGTCAATTGAGCGCCTAACAACGAGTGGCCGCCCAGATCGAAAAAGTTATCTTCAACGCCAACTTGATGAATGGCCAAAAATTTCTGCCAACTTTGGGCAACACTCTGCTCGTGTTCATTGCGCGGGGCAACAAAGGCGCTCGAGATATTTGGTCGGTCGTAGCGACGTTCGGCGCTCGCCTGCTCAGGGATGCTGGCATCGGTTTGCTTCAAAATGCCTGCCCGACGCAACATGGGTGGGTTCGTGGCGATGATGACGCACTGCACTGCGCCAAGCTTCAACAACTGACTAAAGGCCAGCGCGCCTTCAGAGGGCGAAATCGTGAAGTCTTTGGCCCGCTCAGACGCAACGCTTGAAGTCTCGCCAGCTTTCCAGGCGTCCCATTGAACAATCATCCATGGAAACGCACTACGTCGGTTGAGTTGATGCACGCAGGCTTGAAGATATGCGCTGGCGATGCTGTGCGGCGCCTGTCCCAAGGCTCCGATTTGGGCACTCAATGATGACATCAACATACAAAAATCGAGTGAGAGCTTTTCTGTCGCCTGTTCAAGTGCCTGTATACGTTGTTGCTGTTGTTGCAGATAAGCTTCGACGTCTGACCACTCAATCGTGGCGCAAACGCCGTTTGGTTTGTTGGCATGCATGTCTGAGGCGTCAACGATGCCGTCCAGGTGCCCCCAGGCCGCGAGTGTTTGCGTTGTCAGTTGTTCAAGCTCTTGAAGAGAATTGGCGTTGACCTCTTTGAGGGTCACTTGCACGCCTTTTTCTGCCAACACTGCCAATCCTGCCTGGTACTTGTCTGACAGTGCGGGAGTCAGTGTTTGACTGGTTGTCAGCACCAATTTCGCTACACCGAACTGCGCAAGGCTTTGAGCGAAGACCATACCGATATCGGTCAGACCGTCCAGGATGAGGTAACCACCGTTCTTATGTACCAAGGCCGATTGTTCATGCGGGTCTGAGGCGAGTTCGTTCGTTGTGCAGGGTACTGTGAATGCCCTGAGTTGAGGAACTGATCTGGCCCCTTGACGCAAAACAACCATTTCAGCGGGCTGGAGTGCCAGTGCTTCGTGGCAAATAGCCTGAGCGACACGATTGAGCTGACTCGACTGTTTGGGCCGAGTGACATCTATGAACTGCGTACGAATGTCAGCGTGTTCGTAAGGAATTGTCTTGAGCAACCCCGTCAAGGCCGCACGCGCGGGATTAAGGTGACTATCGGCGCTTAGACTCAAGGCTCGTTGCGACACGAGGCAGAGCGTGACCAAGGACTCTGCCCCCGTGGCCGCCAAAGCTCGAACAACAGAGAGCACTGGGTGCAAAGGGATTGTTTCACGCTCTTGAACGCGCTTTTCTGAGGTGTCACTCAAAGTGTCAGCGTCTACATCGATGATAAACACAATGTCGCTTGAGTCAAACGCAGCGGCCGAAAGCGACTCTACAGCGTGCATTGTGACCGCGTGGCCCTTTGCAACAAGCGATTGCTCAAGCGCTGCGCTCAAGGCGCAGGACGAGTGAACAATGGCACAGCGTCGTGCGCTTTGTGTGGTGTCTGAATTGAGCGCTGCGGTGGTTTTCCAATCAGGCGCGTAAAACCACTCCTTTGGCTGAGTACGGCGGGCAGCACTTTCCAGAGATACCTGATCGACGTGTTGACTGAGTCGTGGCTCAATCCAAAACTTTGCTCGTTCGAAGGGGTAGGTCGGCAATGGCAGTCGAAGCCGTTGCTCATTGGCGTAAAAGCCGTCCCAATCAATGTCACAGTTCGACATCCAAAGTTGACCGAGACTATTGAGTATGAACTGATCAGCGGGGCTCGAGGCCTCGGCCGGTGGAAGGCTTGGTATGCAAACTGGAGGTTCACCACTTGAGACTGGTGTCATCCGTGCCAAACTGGTCAGAGTGCGTCCTGGACCGACCTCTAACAGGACATCGGTTGGAAACTTCTCTAGCACGGCTTGCAGCCCAGCATGAAATTTCACGCCTTGGCGGATATGATCAAGCCAGTATTGAGCGCTAGTCGCCTGGGCATCTGTCACCCAGGTGCCCGTGACATTTGAGACGTAACGAATCGAGGGTTGCCGCAGCGTCACAGTCTTCAGAATGGCTGCGAACGCGTCGAGCATGGGCTCCATCATGGCTGAGTGAAAAGCATGCGAGGTGTGCAGTGGTCGCGTTTGAATGTTCTGGGCTTGCAAGGACGTTTGATAGGCCTGAATTTCCTCAGTTGGGCCAGACACGACGCACAGGTTCGTGGCATTGACTGCTGCAATGTCTAATTTTGATTGTGCGCTCACTAGCGTTTCACGAACTCGGGCTTCGGAGAGGCTGACTGCCAGCATGCTTCCGGCTGGCATGCTCTGCATCAATCGACTACGCGCGCTGACGAGCTTCAGGCCATCCTCAAGACTAAATACGCCAGCGAGGCAAGCCGCGACATACTCGCCTAGGCTATGGCCGATCATTGCATTAGGCTCAACGCCCCAACTCATCCACAACTTGGCAAGCGCATATTCAATCGAGAATAAAGTGGGTTGTGCCAATTCTGTTTGTCGCAACCACTCTTGAGCCTGTTGCCGTTCAGCGTCCTCGCACAGAAGGACGCTTCTAATATCTCTGCCCAGTAGGGGTAAAAGAATATCTGCGCATAGATCCAAGTGTGTCTTGAATTCGGACTCGGCTCGGTACAGTGCCTTACCCATGGTGGCGTATTGACTGCCTTGTCCGGTAAACATGAAGGTCACGCGACCAGTTGAACTGCGATCCGTGTGTGTGTGTGTGGCGTGTTCGAGGCGACTCACAGCATCTTGGACGCTTGAGCATACGATGGCGAGTCTGTGCGCAAAGCGCTTTCGTCCCCGTTGCAGCGTCGCCGCTACGTCTGGCAAGCTAACAGTGGGGTGTTCAGAGAGGAAGCGCGCGAGTTGATTAGCCTGCGCGGTCAGCGCTGACTCAGTCTTAGCTGAGAGGACTAACAACTGACTTAAACGCGATTCGCTTCCAGCAGCTTGTGGCGGGGCTTCTTGCAAAATGGCGTGCGAATTTGTACCGCCAACACCGAACGAGCTGATACTGGCGATACGTGGTGTACCCTCGACACGGGGCCACGCCTGCAGTTTATTGACAACGTAAAAAGGCGTATTGGGTAAATTGAGCTTGGGATTCGGCGACTCGAACCTCAGACTTGGTGCAAGTTGTTCATTTTGTAGTGACAAAACAATCTTGATGAGGCCCGCCATCCCTGCAGCTTTATCGACGTGGCCAATATTAGACTTTACCGACCCTAAGCCACAGTAGGCCTTACGCTCTGTGCCAGAGCGAAAGGCCTGAGTGAGTGCTGCAACCTCGATCGGATCCCCCAGAGGGGTGGCGGTTCCGTGTGCTTCAACATAGCTAATCTCGTCAGGATGCACGCTTGCTGCAGCTTGTGCTTCAAGAATGACTTCGGCTTGACCATCAATGCTGGGCGCCGAGTAGCCAATCTTGTCTGAGCCGTCGTTGTTAATGGCACTGCCGCGAACGATGGCATGAATGTGATCACCATCTGCAATAGCGTCACTCAGGCGCTTCAGAATCACGGCGGTGGCGCCATTGCCATCCACCAGGCCGCTGACGGTTGCGTCAAACGGTCTGCAATGGCCATCTGGAGAATACGCCGAGCCCGCCTCGTGTATGTAGCCGGTTTGTTGCGGAAAGTGTACCGTGACCCCACCCACGAGCACCATGTCGGACTGATAAGACAATAAATGTTGACACCCCATATGGATGCCAACCAGCGATGATGAACAGGCCGTACCGATATCGATCGCAGGCCCGTGAGTGTTCATGCTGTAGGCAATACGTGTTGGAACGAAGTCCTTGTCGTTGTACATCGACAACTGAAAACCGCCCACGTCTTCAATCAGACCTGGGTGAGTCATGATATTGAATGCCAGATAGGTGTTCATACCAGCGCTGGTGAAAATCGCCACGCGTCCTGGATAAGACGACGGCTCGTAGCCGGCGTGTTCCATGGCTGCCCAGGCACACTCCATCATGACGCGGTGTTGTGGGTCCATCAACTCCGCTTCACGCGGAGAGATGCCAAAAAAAGCGGCGTCAAACATATCCACATCAGCGAGGTAGCCTTTTGCACTCCGAAAAGCGGGATCTTCAATCACGTCTTCAGAAACGCCAGCGGCAAGCAATTCTTCTTTCGAAAAATGCACAATGCCTTCTTTACCTTCTCGAAGGAGTTCCCAGTAGGCCTGCAGGTTGGGTGCTCCTGGCAGACGGGTTGCCATGCCGATAATGGCAATGACATCTCCAAGTTCTGTGTTCTCGACGTCTTGATTCACGGGCAGCGCTTCCATAACAACTATGCGGTTTGACGACGACTCTTGACAACACTTTTAGCGGCGCGTTGGCGCTTAGCCTGCTCCGTCGCGGCTGACTTTTGTAGCGCCGCCCGTTGTTGAATCTCGCTGATATTGGTGGTTTGTGTAGACTCTTGTCGACCCAATTGCTCTGAGAGGCTCGCGATCGTTGGATAGCGAAACAGATCAACAATTAAGAAATGAGCCGGTAGAAGTGGTTCGATTTTCTTGAAGATTTGTAGCAATAACAGCGAATTGCCACCAATGTCAAAGAAGTTCTCATGCACGCCGACTTTGGGTAAAGATAAAGCTTCGCACCAAGCGGCGGCGATCTGTTGTTCGCGCTCAGTCGAAGGTAAGGTCAAATCGCCAGCGGGCGCTGTTTGTTCAGAGGACGGCGCGGGTAACTGTTGCCGATCAATCTTCGCGTGGGAGGTAAGCGGCATCTCAGTCAAGGTGACAAAGACCCCGGGCACCATGTGTGCGGGCAACACCTTCAAAAGCTGTTGTCTCAGATGCGCTGTGGTTTGGGTTGGGGCGTTATGGTCAAGTGTGATGTAGGCAACCAAGCGCTTTTGGCCAGGCTGGTCTTCACGAACCACGACGGCTGCTTCGCGAACGGTAGCCAGATCCACCAAGGCGGCTTCGATTTCTCCAGGTTCTATTCTGAAGCCATTGAGTTTAATTTGATTATCCATACGACCTAAAAAGATTAGGCAGCCGTCTTCGCGATATTTCACGCGATCGCCCGTTTTGTACAAGCGATCACCCGCGGCACCTAATTCGCCACAGAACGGATCGGGAACAAACACGCTCGCCGTTTGACCGGGTCGGTCATGATAGCCGCGGGCGAGTCCTGCACCTCCGATGTACAGTTCGCCTTCCATACCAAGTGCCACAGGCTCAAGGTAAGCGTCTAGCACGTAGAGTCGTGTCCCTTGAATTGCCTGTCCGATTGGTACTGAGCCACCCGTCGGTTGAGTTGCCACAAACGTGCAGCATCCCACCACCGTCTCGGTGGGGCCGTATTCGTTGATGCCCAACGTTGAGGTGTGTTCGAACCACGGGTCAAGACTCGCTCCTGCGAGCGCCTCACCACCAAGGATCAAATATTTTGCTAGCTTCGCATCAGCCGTTGGATTTTTTGCGCGTAAGGTATTCAAAACTTCGAGATGCGCTGGCGTCAGCTTGATAAAGCTGTACTCAAAAGGTGAGTTCACTAAAGCTTGTATTGCTTCAAACTCAACACCCTCTGGCAACAAAATGACTTGATTACCAACGACGAGGGGGACAAAGATGCTGGTGATTGTGGCGTCAAAGCCAATTGACCCTAGCACCGGAGAGCCATCACCCTCAGAGGCCTCGTAAGCGTGAGCCGCCCATTGCAGATAGTTAGTCATACCGGCGTGCGTCATCAGCGCGCCCTTGGGTTGACCTGTTGAGCCCGACGTGTAAATCACGTAAGCCAAGTTTGAGGGATCAGTATTCAGTGATAAATTCGTATCAACCTCAAGCTCGGTCGTCATGCGTTGCTGGTCAATACAAAACAGTTGAGCCGTAGAAAATTCAATTTGCTCGGCAATGGCCGTCGTGGTGATCAGCACGCTGACCTTTGCGTCGTGCTGCAGGTAATTCAAACGGTTTGCTGGGTACGACGGATCCATCGGCAGATATGCACCACCGGCCTTCATGGTTGCCAGCATCGCCACGATTAAGTCAGTTGAACGCGGCAGGCAAACACCAACACGCTGGTCAGGCCCAACACCTAAGCTGCGCAAGCGTCGCGCGAGCTGGTTAGCTTGTCGATTGAGGGCATCGTAAGTGATTGCTGGGCAGGTGGCTGGATGATGAAGCACAGCATTGCTGTCCGCATGAGTGCTTGCAACTTGTTCAAAAAGCGTATGAAAGCAAGTGGCCGGTGCTGCAGGTGCGCGTGTTTTCCAACTGGCCAGCAGCGCTTCACGCTTGTCTTGGCTCAGCAGAGAAATATGCGCAACGGGTGAGTCGATGTTCAAGCAGATGGCTTCAAGCACAGATTCATATTGCTGCACCATTCTTTCGATCGACGATGCTTGAAAAAGGTCGGTGTTGTAATCGGCTTCAAGAACAATATCATCGCCAATCAAATTTAAGGTGAACGTTAAATCTACGCGCGTATAGCAAATGGGCTGCGGATAGGGCGCAGCCACTAAATCTGCGACTGAGATGTCTTTGGGCAAGCGTTCAAGATTGAAAATCGTCGACACCAGCGCCGAGCGACTCGGGTCGCGCTTAAGATTGAGTTTGTCGATCAGTCGGGCGAACGGATAGTCTTGATGCTCATAGGCCTCTAGTAGCGTTTGCTTGATCGTCGCCAAATGAGCGCTAAAGCTCGCACCAGGTTGTAATTCGCTTAAGATCGGCAGCATGTGGACGCAGTAGCCCACGAGTCCTTGCGCGCCATCGATGCCACGTCCCGCGTAAGGCGCACCGACCACCAGTTTTTGTTGCTCTGTCAGTCGGTGAAGGAGGGCGGAATACGCGGCAATCAACAGCATGTAGAGCGTGCAACCATTACGGCTCGCCAATACTTTGAGATCTGACGCGAGCGTCTTGGCCATGACGTGTCGAAGCCGCGTGCCGTTAAATGTTTTAACTTCAGGTCGTACATAATCGCAGGCAAGCGCTAAAGGTTCAATCGGCTGTGCAAATTGCTTGAGCCAGTACGATTCATGCGTTTGCATGTGTGGCGCTCGCGCTTGCTGCGCATGCCAGTTCACGAAATCGGCGTAACGTGGCGCCGTGGGCAGCTTCACGACCTCACCGTTGCAAGCCGATTCGTACAGTGCTAGCGTTTCTTGAATCACGAGGCCCATTGAAGGACCATCGCTAATAATGTGGTGCGCGCTCAATACAAGGATGTGCTGGTCAGGGGCAAGTTTAAGTAACGTTGGATGAAAAAGTTTGTCTAGTGAAAAGTTCACTAAGGCGCCAGACTTGGTAAGCATCCATTCACGTGCGGCCTGGTGCGGGTCGGTCTGTGCAGATAAATCAACGATATCCAGTACGACCTGTGTCACGGGTTCGACGACTTGCCATTGACCAGACTCAGCCTCAATCCGAGTTCGAAGTGATTCATGGCGTTCGACAATGCTCTGCAAGGATTGCTCAAGAAGATTGACCTTGAGTGCACCGGTTAGCACAAGCGACGCTGGGTCGTTATACGCTTTGTTGCCGTCTGGATCCATCCGCGCGAGCAGCCACAACTGGTGCTGTGCTTCACTTAAGGCAAAACTGTTTGCCGGCTGATCACTGCTTTGTTGCCCAGCGATGAGTGAGTCTGCGTAGGTGCTCTTTAGGCGAGTCAGGTTGGGTAGATTCGCCATGACCGATGCGGCATCAACACCAAAGTCCAGAAAACAAGCGACTTCGTTCACACCCATGCGAGACATGCGCTCAAGCATAGGCTGACAGTGTTCAGGTGAACCAATCAGGGCGCGATCCGCGATGTAACGCTCGTAAGCCTTGGCCACGATAAATGCTTTGTCTGCTTCACTGGCCCGGTTGACATCGCGTAGATGCGCGGGCAAGCTTTCGGCCATCTTTTGAAATAAAGAGAGGCTCGACAATAAATAGTCGCACATTGGCGCACGCGCAGTTTCGACTGCGGTTGTGTGATCTTCACAAATAAAAGTGTGGATCAATACGACCACATTACCAATCTCAGGGGGATGCCCATGGTCGGTCAACGCTTGTTTGTAAATGGCAATATTTTTTTCTAGCTCTTCAAGCGATTGTCCGAGCAGATTGGTCAAAATCCCCAAGCCCATCTCGCCCGCTTTGCGGTAGGTATCGGGGTTGCCAACAACCGTCAGCCAAGCCGGTAAGGATTGCTGTTTTGGCCTGGGATAAATGCTGAGCGTGACCTCTTTGTTGTCGCCACCCATAAACTGAGCGCTCTCGCCGGACCACAAGCGCTTGACCGTGGTGATCCCATCAAAAGTAAATTCACGGTTGTTTGAGAATTTTTCTGGTGCGAGGGCAAAATCGTTGGGGTGCCAACCAGAGGCGAAACTGATGCCAGCTCTGCCATTCGACAGATTGTCGACCAGTGCCCACTCTTCTGCCACCCGTAGAGGGTGGTGCAACGGCATGACAACGCTACCCGCACGTAACTGAATCGTGTCGGTTTCACGTGCTAGTGCCGCGGCAAGCACTGAGGGGTTGGGTGAAAATCCACCAAACTTATCAAAATGCCGTTCAGGCAGCCAAATGGCATTAAAGCCATTTTTGTCGCCATAGCGGGTGCCTTGCATGAGCAGATCATATTTATCGTTTGAAAACGCTGCATCATAATTGCCAAAAAAATACAGTCCAAAGTTAAGGGCTTTGGGTGCCGAGTGGCTCGCTGTTGCAAGCGCAGGCTTTGAGGCCTTCGCTCTCTTGCTTGGACCTGTGGCTAGAGCCAAAGACACAGGTTCAGTCTTTTTTGTTAAAGGGATCCCGCCACCACGCGGAGGCAAAAATCCACCGTTGCGCATTTCTTGGATCGCTTCTTTGATTGCCTTGACGACGAAATCAAGGTCCTCGTCCGTGTGAACCGTTGATAAAAAGCAGGCACGCCACTCCCAGATGTAGACGCCTTTTTCAAGCAAATGGTAGAAGAACATCTCGATATTGCCCGAAAACTTGAACCCAAAGGTCGAGGCAAAATGAACAACTCGAATCGACAACTCTTCTTCTTCAAAAAAAGTATTCAGGCGTTGCGCAAAAGCAGCGGTACGGCCATTCAGGTTGTCTTGTAAGGCAGGCCCACAGGCCTTGAGATGTCTGAGCGTGGCTAAGGTCGCAGCCATCGAGAAGGGGTGTTGATTAAACGTTCCGCCGAAATAGGTACGCTTTGCGGTCGGGTACGAGGCATCTCCGTACTGCCACATTCCGCCATCAATTCCGTCCATGAACCGAGCGTCGCCAGCGACTGCACCAACGGGTGTGCCTCCGCCAACAATTTTGCCGTATGTGGCAAGATCCGCTTTAATACCAAACAGGCCTTGAAAGCCGGCGGGATGGGCTCTAAAGCCGCTGACCATTTCGTCAAAAATCAACGTGACGTCGTGTTCTTTGGTCAGCGAGCGCAACTCGCGTAAAAATTCAACTGGTTGCAAATCGAGTCGCCGGCTCTGAACCGGTTCAACCAACACTGCCGCCAGCTCGTGCGCGTGCTTGCGAATAATCTCAAGCGATTCTGGATTGCCGTAGTCCAAGACGAGAACATCCTTGGCGACATTCAACGGAATGCCCGGCGCCACAGGTTCTGAGTTCAGTTCACCGCTCAACGAGCGAACAGTCTTTGCCAGCGTGCCGTCAGAATGACCGTTATAGGCACGGTCAAAAATGACAATCTTGTCACGCCCTGTTGCTGCGCGCGCCAAACGCAGCGCGATCATGATCGCTTCTGTCCCTGAGTTGGTGAAGCCGACGCGCTCATGACCGGTAATTTCAGTGAAGAGTTGAGCGATCTCTTGCATATGCTCTGAGCGCGGGCCGAGCTGAAAGCCCTGCTGAATCTCCGCTTCAAGCACACCTTTCATGTGGTCAGGGCGGCTGCCAAACAGCAGCACCCCAAAGCCCATTGTCAAATCGACATATTCATTACCGTCGATATCGCGTAAACGCGAACCGGTCGATTCAACACCAGTGATGGGATATAGAATTTCTTTGGTTGAAAAACGAAAGCCAACGCTTGCACGGCTGTCTGATAACTTGGGGCGAGCGGCCTGAGCTAACGCTTTTGACTTGGCAGTTCTGGCTTGGTAGCGCTCGACCAGTGCGGCCAAGTGCGCGCTTTGTTGTGGGGTCATGCCTGAGTTG